>ERZ773062.326-NODE-326-length-27938-cov-14.604347_pt1 | contig 27938 bp, 23 predicted proteins | sample MGYA00580626_ERZ773062 | MGnify/ENA primary metagenome ERZ773062 (study PRJEB29015, sample SAMEA2738003) | human oral metagenome | biome: human oral; feature: human-associated habitat; material: dental | place: China | collected 2058 ... | reverse complement strand
AAATAATAGAATATCATAAACTTCTATTAAGAAAAATTTTATTTAAAGATAAATTAGAAGATAAACCATCCTATGTCATAAGTTTTACTTTTTTTGAAGGTGAAAATTTAAATTTTGCTTACAGTATGGAGAAAAATGAAGCGAGAAGAGTTTTAAGAAGAATCAAATCATTTTTAGAAAAAGAAAAAATATATTCTTAATGAGGTAAAAAATGGAAAAGAAAGAGATAGATTTAAAAAATTTTGAAGATGAGCATATGGTAAATGTTCAAGGTGGAAAATACAAGCCATCTTTTGCAAATGAATTGAAGGAAGTTTTCGATATAGAAGTATGTAAATATCCAACAACACAAAAAATGTGGCTAGAAGTTATGGAAAATAATCCTTCAGGATTTAAAGGGGATAATAGACCTGTTGAGACTGTTAGTTGGTGGGAAGTTTTAGAATATTGTAATAGATTAAGTGAAAAATATGGTTTAGAACCTGTATATGAATTGAGTAAAAGTTCAGAGGGAATATTAATGATAAAAGAATCAGGAGGAAAAATAGTAAGCCCTGATAAAGCAAATTTTAAAAATACAGAAGGTTTTAGATTACCAACAGAAGTAGAATGGGGATGGTTTGCAAGTGGAGGACAAAAAGCAATAGAGCAAGGAACATTTAACTATATTTATTCAGGAAGTAATAATATAGATGAGGTGGCTTGGTATTATGAAAATATTCGAAAATTTGATGTAGCCTCAACAAAAGATGTTGGATTAAAAAAGTCAAATCAATTAGGACTTTATGATTGTAGTGGTAATGTCTGGGAATGGTGTTATGACACAATAGAGTTTGATGAAAATGGAGATTATAAAAATATAAAAAATGGAAATTTTTATATGTATAAGGCTTTTGATTTATCTAATACATATCGGAGAGTGAAAGGTGGTTCTTGGGGCAATGGTAACAAGGATTGTGCAATATTTCATCGCGGTTGCAATCAAGCTATTAATGTTAAAGAATACTTTCGTTATTTTGGTTTCCGTATTGTAAGAACTATTTAAATTTCCATAATAGAGGTATAAAAATGAAATATACTTTAAATGAGAGTATGGTAGGAATAAATGGAATAGAAAAAATATCATTAGAGGAAGTTATTAAAAAATTTTCATGTCCTGAAGATATTAAGATAAAAATAGAAAAAGATCCTTATAATATTCATATTGAATTGAAATATAAAAAAATTACAGTTTATTATAATATCTGTTACTATGTGGATAAAGAAATTCCAGAGTTTCATACTTTATCATTTGTTTTGGAAAAACTTTATCTTAATGACAAAATTTATATTAAAGTTGGAGAAGAAGCAAAGAAAGTAATTTCTAAGCTAAAAAAATATTTAGAAGAAAACTATAAAAATTTAAATTATAAATATGAAGCTAATGAATATTCAGGAAATTATTATTTTAAAGATTTAGATTTAACAATATTTTTTGAAAAATATGGAAGAAAAAAGATAGTGGATTGGATAGATATTTCTTTACCTTATGAAGATAATCCTAATATTTCAGAAGTAGGAAAAATTTTAAAATTGAATACTTTAAAGAATATTTTTAATAATAATTAGGAGATTAAAAATGAAATTTATTTTAAATAAAACTTCTGGAATTAACCAAATTGAAAATATACTTTTAGAAAAGATCGTAAAAACTTTTTCATTTCCAGAAAATATTGAGATTAATATAGAAAAAGATAATGTTTTGGATATATGTTTAGAATATCCAGATATAGATTTGAATATATATTATGTAATAAACTTAAAAAGCCCTCAAAATCATATGATACATTTTGTTGTAAAAAAATTATATCTTACTGATAGTAATTTTTTAGAAGAAGCTGAAGAAATAAAGAAGGCTTTACCTAAAATAATAAAATATTTGAAAGATAATAAAAAATTAGAAGAATATAAAATTGAAAGAAGAAAGAATTCAGGAATATATTATTTTGATAATTATGGAATAGCTATTTTTTACCAAAAGATATTTAATAGAAAAGTTATAGAGAAAATTGACATATCTTTACCATCTGAAAATAATGTAGATATTTCAAATTTGGGAAAACTTTTAGGAATAGAAATTCTAAAACAAATTTTGTAAAAGTGGGGGGAATAAATGGAGAAAAAGGAAATAAAATTAAATCATTTTAATATTTATGCAGTAATTGCAATAATAGCTTTAATATATTTCTCAATAAAATGTATTCAGTTTTATTTTGAAATGGGAGTACCTAAGGAGATTTGGGAAACTATAATTGTGAAAAAGACTGTATTTATTTCAAACGAAAAAAATATATCAACTAAACTTTTGGAAAATTTACTTTTCTTATTGTTAGTGTTTACTCCACCTTTATTAGTATATCTTTTTGTAAAAAAAATATATAAGATATGTAATTATTTTTTAAGTGAAGAAAAAATAATTATCTCAGATGAATATTTTGATTATACAAGAAAATTAGCTATAATTAATTTTGAAAAATTTGAAATTAAATTAAAAGAAATAAAAAGAATCAGTAAAATACCAATGAAAGCTCCAACTAGGTTTTCAACAAATATTCCTGTATTAGCTATTTTATGGTATTTTAAGGAAGAAAAAAGAATCTTAATAAAAGATAAAAATGGAAAAGAATATAAGATATGGAATATTCCAGCAAAAAAATTCTCTCCTTCAACATATTTTGGAACACTAAAAGATGGTGTAGATTTCTATGTTAAAGAATTAAAAGAATACTTAAATCTTGAAGAAGAAAATATAGAGGATGAACAAGAAACAGAAAGTTTAAATATAGAAAGGAAAAAGTTAATATATAGACATCCAGATTTATCAGAAAAAAAGAAAAGTTTTCTTATTTTATTATTTTTCCAACTTTTTCTTATATTTATTTTTTTAGAAATACTTAGTGAAGGGATAAGAGCATTCTATAAGGGTGGAATAGAGATATTAATTTTTATGGTATTTGGTATTGCTTGTATTGTAATAAGTTATTTTCTAATAAAAGCAATAAAAAATGCAATAATTTATTTCTTTCCTTATGAAGAATATGAAATAATTGATGATAGACTTTATTATAAGAAAAAATTTAAATTATTTGGAAAACCTTTTGTAATGGAGAAGTTTGATATAAATTTAAAGGATATAGATAGTATTTTATCCTTAGCCCCAAAAATCTCTTATATTGGAATAAAAATTCTTGATGATTTTAAACCTTTTAAAAGAATTTATATAAAATTAAAGAATGGAGAAAGATATGAAGTATGTAATTGGGGAAAAATTTCTTATAACTATGCTGATTTCTCTGGAAATATAGATAACATATTGGAAATAGAATTTAAAAAAGTTTTTAATAAGATAAAATCTTTTATTGAAAATAGTGAAAGAAAATAAATCTACCCCTTATTGTATTAAGAGGTAGATTTATTTGTGTGATAGTGTTTTATTGTGAAAGTATTATAGATATTTCTCTGTATACTCTTTTTTGAAGTCTGCAATATCTTCATCATCTTTTTCAATAGCAAGTTTTAAGTGATTTAAAAATATATTTTGAATAGCATTAAATTCTCCTAAACCTTTCAAAATAACTTGATTTACTTTGAAACCATTTTCTTCAAGTTCTTCTTTATATCTTACAGCCATATCATTTTTTGCATGATCTCCTGCTACAAACATAAATGGAGCTAGTCTAACTTCTTCTATACCTGCTTTTTTAAGTTTCTTTACAAGAGTATCCATCAAAGGATAAGCTTTTGTACAAACTACAAATACATTATCATATCCAAATTCATCAAATACATATTCTATCATTGCATAGCTTGTTGCTAAAGGAGAATCAGTTCCATGACAAACAAGAACCAAAGCTTCTTTTTTATTTTTAGGAACATATTCATCTGCCAAAGCTTGAACACATTGTTTATAGTCATCAATATAATATAAAAGAGGTTTTCCTATTTTTACACTTTTAAATCTATTTGAAAAAGAATTCACTTCTTTCACTAAATTTTCATATTCAATACCTGGTATAACATGAGAAGTTTGCACAAGTATTTCTTCATACCCTTGATCTGCTAATGCATTTAAAACTCTTATAGGTGTGCTATAATTTTCACCTCTATCTTTTAGTCTTTTTAAAACAATTCTTGATGTATATGCTGTAAATAGATCATAATCTTTAAACTCATCTGCAAATTTTTTATTCATCTTGTCTATAGTTAATTCCCTTGTGTCATTATGAGTAGTCCCAAAATGTACCATAAATAAGGCTTTTTTTGACATATCTCCTCCTCAATAAAAATTATTTTGTTTTGCTAAATATATTAAGTTAATTATATAACATTTATCTGAATAATGCAAAGAAATTTTAATCTTATACTAATCAATAAAATTTTCTTCATTTTCTTAGAAATATATTTGACAATTTTAAATTTCTATGTTAATATAAATAGGATTAACGCATAATAAAGGTGTTCAGCAACCTTATATTAGCGAATTACATATGGAGGTGTTAATATGTACGCAGTAATTAAAACTGGTGGAAAACAGTATAAAGTTACAGAAGGTGATGTATTAAGAGTAGAAAAATTAAATGCTGAAGTTAATGCAACTGTTGAATTAACAGAAGTTCTTTTAGTAGCTGGTGGAGACAATGTTAAAGTTGGAAAACCATTAGTAGAAGGAGCAAAAGTAGTTGTAGAAGTTTTATCTCAAGGTAAAGCAGCTAAAGTTATTAACTTCAAATACAAGCCTAAAAAAGCTAGTCACAGAAAAAAAGGTCATAGACAACTTTTTACTGAAGTAAAAGTAACTTCAATAATAGCATAGTTTATGACAAAAGTAGAAATTTTTAGAAAAAATGGTAACATCATAGGATATAAAGCAAGTGGACATTCTGGATATTCAGAACAAGGTAGTGATATAATTTGTTCTGCTATCTCAACATCATTGCAAATGACTTTGATAGGTATACAAGAAGTATTAAAGTTAAAAGTTAATTTTAAAATAAATGATGGCTTTCTTGATGTTGATTTAAAAAATATTAGCCAAAATAAACTAACACAAACAAATATACTCACAGAATCTATGGCTATGTTTTTAAAAGAATTAACTAAGCAATATCCTAAGTACATTAGACTTGTAGAAAAGGAGGATAAGTAAATGCAATTTTTATTAAATATACAATTATTTGCACATAAAAAAGGGCAAGGTTCTGTTAAAAACGGAAGAGACTCTAATCCTAAATATCTTGGAGTAAAAAAATATGATGGAGAAGTTGTTAAAGCTGGAAACATCATAGTTAGACAAAGAGGAACTAAATTCCACGCTGGAAACAATATGGGAATTGGTAAAGATCATACTCTATTTGCATTAATTGATGGATATGTAAAATTTGAAAGATTAGGAAAAAATAAAAAACAAGTTTCTGTATACTCAGAAAAATAAGCTGATAATAAAAAATCCTATTAATTTAGGATTTTTTTTATTACTTATAATTTTATATTTAATAGTATTAGTAACAGAGTTTTCTAATATTTATTAATTGATAAAAGTGATAACTACCATATAAAATATATATTTTATATAATTTGGATAAAATTTATTCTATTTTTGATTAAAAAATTATCTTTTTTTTAAAAAAAATAGTTGCTTTTTGTATAAAAAGAGTTTATCATTTATTTAAGATATAATATTAAATCTTAGCTCAAAAAGTTTAAAAAATTAATGATTTCTATTGATGGAGGTAGATTTATTATGAAGATGTATGGACTTGAAAAATTAGGAATTGCTAATGTATTGGCAGTTCACTATAATCTAAGCCCTGCAGAGCTTACAGAAAAAGCTTTAGCAAATGGCGAAGGAAAATTAAATGATACTGGTGCTTTAGTCATAGAAACAGGAAAATATACTGGACGTGCTCCAGATGATAAATTCTTTGTTGATACTCCAAGTGTACATAATAACATTGACTGGAGTAGAAACAAACCTATTGAAAGTGAAAAGTTTGATGCTATCCTTGGCAAATTAATTGCTTACCTTCAAAAGAAAGAAATCTATGTTTTTGATGGAAAAGCTGGAGCTAATCCTCAATATACAAGAAGATTTCGTTTTATAAATGAAATGCCTAGCCAAAATTTATTCATACATCAATTGTTAATTAGAACTGATGAAGAATACAATGAAAATAATAAAATTGATTTCACAGTTATATCTGCCCCTAACTTCCACTGTGTACCTGAAGTAGATGGAGTTAATTCTGAAGCAGCTATCATAATCAATTTTGAAAAGAAAATGGCTATAATCTGTGGAACAAGATACTCAGGAGAAATGAAAAAAAGTGTCTTTTCTATAATGAACTATATAATGCCTCTTGAAAATATTTTACCTATGCACTGTTCTGCTAATATGGATCCTGTGACTCATGAAACTGCAATTTTCTTTGGTTTATCTGGAACAGGTAAAACAACTTTATCAGCAGATCCAAATCGGAAATTAATTGGTGATGATGAACATGGTTGGTGCGATACTGGGGTATTCAACTTTGAAGGTGGATGTTATGCTAAATGTATCAATCTTAAAGAGGAAAGTGAACCTGAAATCTATCATGCTATAAAATTTGGAAGTGTTGTAGAAAATGTTACTATGGATGAAAAAACAAGAAAAATAAATTATGAAGATGCTAGTATTACTCCTAACACTAGAGTTGGATATCCAATACATTATATTCCTAATGCTGAATTAGAAGGTGTAGGTGGAATACCAAAAGTTGTTATTTTCTTAACAGCTGATTCTTTTGGAGTTTTACCTCCAATCTCAAGATTGAGTCAAGAAGCAGCAATGTACCACTTTGTAACTGGGTTCACTGCTAAACTTGCTGGAACTGAATTAGGAGTTAAAGAGCCTGTACCAACATTCTCAACATGTTTTGGTGAACCTTTTATGCCTATGGATCCAAGTGTGTATGCTAAAATGCTTGGCGAAAGATTAGAAAAACATAATACAAAAGTTTATTTAATAAACACTGGTTGGTCTGGTGGAGCATATGGAACAGGAAAAAGAATAAATCTAAAATATACTCGTGCTATGGTTACAGCAGTATTAAATGGATATTTTGATAATGCTGAATACAAACATGATGAAATATTTAATCTTGATATTCCTCAATCTTGTCCTAATGTTCCTGATGAAATTATGAATCCTATAGATACTTGGGAAGATAAAGAGCAATATATCATAGCTGCTAAAAAGTTGGCTAACTTATTCTATAAGAACTTTAAAGAAAAATATCCAAATATGCCAGAAAATATAACAAATGCTGGTCCTAGATATAACGATTAATAAAATAATGATTAATGATAAATACCCTCTTTTTATGGATTAAGGGAACTGTTTCAACAGTTCTCTTTTTCTTTAGATAGAAAAAAGCTATTGCAAATTTAATACGCAATAGCTCTGTAATTTTATTGATTATAATATAAATTTTCAGTTGGAAAAACTTGATCTGATGTCACATCTATTCCAAGTTTTCTTAAAGATTGTTCGTCATTTCTACCTAAGATATGAGTAGAATGAGCTTGAACTCCTGTTAATTGAGAAAGCTTTGATAAAGCTAATTCAGCCATAGGATTTGTTGCTGCTGTGATACTTAGAGCAATTAATATCTCTTCACAATCTAGTGGTATATGTTTATTTTTTAAAGTTTTTTCTTTTAACTGAATAATAGGTTCTAAAATTGTTGGTGAAATTAATAATAACTCATCATCAAAATTTGAAAGATACTTTAATGAATTAAGTATGGCTGCTGAAGGTGCATCCATTAAAGAAGATTTTTTTCCTGTTATTATTTGTCCATCAGGCATTTCAAAGGCAATAGCAGAAAGTGTTTTTTGCTTATCAGATTTTTCTTCATTATTTAGAAGTTCTAATTTCTTTCTTGCAAAAGTAACAACTTTTCTATCTTCTTCTTTTAATCCCAAACTGTGCATTATAAATTCAGCTCTTTTAAATGTTTCTAAATCAGTATTTCCTTTTTTATAATCACAACCTGTTTTAAAATATCTTCTTATTATTTCTTGTTGAGAAGCTTCTCTAACAACTTCATCATTAGTAATACCAAAACCTACTCTATTAACACCCATATCTGTAGGTGATTGATAAATTGATTTTTTTCCTGTTATTTTTTCTATTATTCTTTTTAATAAAGGAAAAGCCTCAATATCTCTATTGTAGTTTACTGCTATTTCACCATACTCTTCTAAATGAAATGGATCTATCATATTAACATCATTTAAATCTACTGTTGCCGCTTCATAAGCTATATTCAATGGATGTTTTAAAGGTACATTCCAAACTGGAAAAGTTTCAAATTTAGAATATCCTACATTTCTACCTTTTTTATATTCATGGTAAAGTTGACTTAAACAAGTTGCAAGTTTTCCACTTCCAGGTCCTGGAGCAGTTACAACAACTATTGGCTTTGTTGTTTCTATATAGGCATTTTTTCCATAACCTTCATCACTAACTATTGTATCAACATCACTAGGATAACCTTTTGTTGCATAGTGTCTATATACTTTTATTCCTCTTCTTTCAAGTCTAGTGATAAAAAGATCTGTAGAAGGTCTGTCTTCATATCTTGTAATAACAACACTATTGACTTTTAGCTCATTTTCTCTTAAATCATCTATCAGTCTAAAGACATCCATATCATAGGTAATTCCAAAGTCACCTCTTATTTTATTTCTTTCAATGTCTCCAGCATATACACAAATTATAACTTCTATTTGATCTTTAAGTTTATTTAAAACTTTTATCTTAGCATTTTCATCAAAACCAGGTAAAACTCTTTTTGCATGAAGATCTCCTAAAAGCTTTCCACCAAACTCAATGTATAATTTGTCATGCTTATTAACTCTTTCAAGTATATATTTGGATTGTTCTTCCAGATATTTTGCATGGTCAAAACCTATTTTCATTACAACATCACTACTCCCAAATTTTAAAAATAAGTACAAAAAAACTATTTTTATTTTATCACAGATAAACTATTTTGTGAATAACTTTAAATTTCTATTTTGTTAATTTTTCTTCTATAGCCTTATATGATTTATCTACAATTTCATCATAACTTAAGTTTTCAACTTTAATTTTATCTAAGAACTCCACAGATATTTTTCCTGGTTTAGGAAATTTCTTTCCTGTAGGGAATAATTCATAAGCACCACTTATAACATAAGGTTGTATATCTACATTTAATTCCTTAGCTAATATTGCAAAAGCTTTTTTAAATTTATTCATTTTTCCATCTCTAGTTCTTAAACCTTCAGGATAGATAGCTACATTTTTATTTTCTTTTAAAACTTTTGCAAGTATTTGCATAACCTCAGCAATATCTTTGTTAATATCAACTAAAACAACATTAGAGGAATTTGCAAAAGATTTCATTATAGAACTTTTAAAATGTGCTACTGTTGCAAGAAAATATGTTTTCTTTACAAGTTTTGAAGGAACAGCATAATTGAATAAGAAACCATCTAAGAAACTTTGGTGATTTGCAACATAAATAGTTGGCTTATCCATTTCAATTTTTTCTTTTCCTTTTACCTTGACTCTAAAGAAAGTATTAAAAAGAATAGATGATATAAATTTTAAGATTACAGCTAAAAAGCTAGAACTTGGTAATTTAGCATCAGTATCTTTATTTATAATTTCTTTCCAGTTTAAATTTCCTATTTTTTCTTGATTTCTATTTTCTTTTATATAATTAGCAAGTTCTAATAATGATGGATGTTTAGAAATTAAGTTTTCTTCTTTTACTCCAAAGTTTAAATCTAAGAAATGTTGGAATTCAACCATATCTAGAGAATCCATACCTAAATCTATTTCAATATGAGAATCAAAGAATACTTCTTTTTCCTTGGTAGAAACTAAATATTTTTTTATTTTATTATATTCTTCAAAATCAGGTTCAGGTTTTCTTTCTTTCTTTTCGATTTTTCCTTCTAGCATATCAGCTATCATAAATCTTTTAATTTTTCCAATCTTCGTCTTTGGAAAATCTTCATTTACAATTTTTACATCTAATATCTTTTTATAGTCAGGACTTTTTTGGTTATATTTATCAACAACTGCCCATTTTAATACTTCATAAATATTATCAACTTTTTCTTCCTTGACTTTATTAAAATCAGGATGAATAACTGCTGTTAAAATAGAATTATATTCAGTTACAACAACCTCAGCAATAAGGTTAGTCATAGACATTAATTTTGCTTCTATATCAATAGGATTTATATTTTTACCATTTGATAAAACTATCATTTCTTTCTTTCTACCTGTTACATATAGATAACCATCTTTTAAAGTTCCTAAATCTCCAGTATGTAACCAACCATCTTTATCAATTATTTCAGCAGTTGCTTCAGGATTTTTATAATACCCCTTCATTACATTTCTACCCTTAACAAGAATTTCATTATCCTCAGCTATTTTAACTTCTACATCCTTTATAACTCTCCCAGCTGAATTTGGCATTATATCATTTCTAGGAGTATATGAAATTATTGGAGATGTTTCAGTCATTCCATAACCTTCACAAATTTTTATTCCAAGAGTAAGGAAATCTTCTGTTATTTGTGGATTTAATTTAGAACCTCCTGAAACAAAAAATTTAATATGTCCTCCAAAACCTTCACTTACTTTTTTAAATATCATTTTACTAAAGCTTAAAGAATTTACTTTTTTAGCAAGTTTAAAAATAAATCTTGTTATTCCTTTTGAGTTTATAGTATCCATTATCTTTTTATGCATTACTTCCCAAAGTTTAGGTACTCCTATTAACATAGTTACCTTATATTTTTTCATTGCATCTATCAATGCAACAGATGACATATCATCAAGAAACACTATAGTTGCTGAATATAAAAGAGGCATAACTCCTGTTCCTAAAAGAGGTAGAATATGATGTAAAGGTAAAAGTGCAATAGTTACATCTGTTTCTTCATACATTTTATATACATCAAGAGAATCAACATTTGCCAGGATATTATCAAATGTTAACATAACACCTTTTGGCTTTCCAGTTGTTCCTGAAGTATATAAAATTAATGCTGTGTCTTCTTTTTCAGGTGAATTAATAACTAAGTTAGCTTCTATATTCTCATCAACTTGAATCTTATCAAATTCAACATTATCTACAATAACAAGCTCCACTTTTTTATTTAAGTTAGTTAAAGCTTCCTCTACTTTTTCAAGTTGTCCTTTTGAAGTAAATATTTTTTCAACTTCTGAATTATCTATATAATATGTTAATTCCTCAGCTGTACTTGAAGCATCTATACAGACACAAGTTGCTCTACTATCCCATATAGAAAAGAAGCTATACAGTAGTTCTGGTCTGTTTTCCATATAAATCATATTATTTGAAAATTCTTTTATGTTTGCATATTGTTTTATTTTTTTTGTATTTAAAATAAATTCTTTATAACTAATGGCATTGTCTTTATAATAAAGTGCTACTTTATTTTTATCAGTTACAATTTGCATTTATTAACCCCCTCTTCATTTTTATAAAATAAAACCTAGTCTATTATAACAGATGTTTTTTTTATTGTATACCAAAAAAGTTAAAATTTAATTAAAAAATAGTTTATAGGAAGATTTTTCTTTTTATGTTAAAATATTTACAAAATAATTGGAGGAATTAATATGGGTAAAAAAGAAGTTAAGACTGATCTTTGGGTATATGATTTACTAAAGGAAGCAAAAATATCTGATAAACTTTCAGCTCAAGGGAGTGATATAAAAGAAATAAATGAAGCTTTACAAACTGCATCTAAAAGAGGAACAGGAAATGTAGGTTTTCCTGAATATGTTGGTGTAGTAAAAGATTTTTTAATAGTAATTGAAGATAAAGCTGACACATTAAATCATTTAAAATTAAATGAAAGTGGAATAATAGCTGATGATATAACAAGTATTTGTGATTATGCAGTAAATGGAGCTTTATTCTATGGAAAACATTTGAGTAAAAATACAAACTATAAAAAAATAATTGCATTAGGAATTAGTGGAAATGAAAAAATTCATAAAATAACTCCTATATATATTAATGATAGAGGCGATTATAACATTCTTGAAGATATAGAAACTTTAATATCATTTAATGAAGATAATATTGATGAATATTATGTAAAAAAAATATTAAATGAAAATACAGATATTGAGAAAGAAACTGATGAAATATTAAAAGAAGCAAGTCAATTACATGAAGATTTAAGAAATTATGGAAATTTAGAAGAAAAAAATAAACCATTAATTGTTTCAGGGATACTTTTAGCATTAAGAGAAATTGACTCTAAAAATTTTAGTATTGATACTTTAGTTGGTGATAAAACAAAAACTGATGGACAAAAAATATATGATGCAATAAAATCAAATTTAGATAGAGCAAATGTTTCGCCTCAAGTGAAAAAAGATAAATTATTAAATCAATTTTCTATAATAAAAGATGATGTAAAAATTAATGAAGTTAATTCTTCATTAGGAAAAACTCCATTAAAATATTTTACAGAGTTTTTGTATAAAAGTATTTATCAAAGTATTAGATATAATAATTCAGCTGAAGATTATCTTGGTAGATTTTATGGAGAATTTATGTCTTACACTGGTGGAGACGGACAAAACTTAGGTATTGTACTTACTCCAAAACATATTACAGAACTTTTTTGTGATTTATTAGATTTAAAGACAACTGATAAAATACTAGACCCTTGTTGTGGAACAGCAGGTTTTTTGATAGCTGCCATGCATAACATGATAAAAAAAGCAAATGATGAAACTGAAATAAAAGAAATAAGAAAAAATCAATTATTTGGAATAGAAGAGAAATCATATATGTTTACAATAGCCACAACAAATATGATACTGCGTGGAGATGGCAAAAGTAATCTTGAAAACAAAGATTTTCTCAAGGAAAACCCAGCTCAATTGCAGCTAAAAGCCTGTACTGTTGGTATGATGAACCCTCCTTATTCAATGGGCTCTAAGTCCAATTCTTCTCTTTATGAGATAAATTTTATTAATCATCTATTAAATTCCATAGTAGAAGATGGAAGAGTAGCAGTTATTGTTCCTCAAAGTACATTTACAGGGAAAACTAAAGAGGAACAAAAAATAAAGGAAGAAATTTTAAAAAATCATACTTTAGAAGGTGTTATTACTTTAAATAAAAATACTTTTTATAGAGTTGGAACTAATCCTTGTATAGCAATTTTTAAAGCTCATAACAAACACCCTAAAAATAAAATATGTAAGTTTATCAATTTTGAGAATGATGGTTATAATATAAGTAAACATATAGGACTTATTGATGATGGTTCACATAGAGATAAAAAACAACATCTACTTGATGTTTGGTTTGAAAGAACTGAAGCTATAACAAAGTTTTGTGTAAAAACTACAATAGAAGCCTCAGATGAGTGGCTACATTCTTTTTATTACTTTAATGATGAGATACCAAGTGAAGAAGATTTTAGAAAAACAGTGGCTGATTATTTAACCTTTGAAGTAAATATGATAACTCATGGAAGAGGCTATTTATTTGGAATAGAAGATGATGAATTAAGATTTGATGAAATTGATATTGAAGAAGAAAGACAAGTTGCTGAAAGTGAGGAAGATTATGAGTAAGTTAACTTTAGATAGTGTAGAGTGGAGTGAATTTAAGGTAGGTGAACTATTCACAGATATCCAAAAAGGAAAATGTAAAAATGAAAATTTAGAAACAGAAGTATCTGATAATGGGATATCATATATATCAGCTACAAATAAGAATAATGGAGTGAGTAATTTTGTAAAACCAAATCATTTGATGCAAAAAGGAAATTGTATAATGTTTGTAAATCAAGGAGATGGTGGAGCTGGATACTCTGTTTATAAAAGTGAGAATTTTATTGCTACTTCTTCAACATCTTTTGGATATGCTAAATGGATAAATAAATATACAGGTATTTTTGTATCCACTATCTTAAGTCAATTAAAATCAAAATACTCTTTTGGATATGGAAGAACAGAAAAAAGACTGAAAAATGATAGAATTATGCTTCCAATAGATAAACAAGGAAAACCCAATTGGCAATTTATGGAAGATTATATAAAACAAGAAATAAAAGAACAATCTCAAAAAATAATAAATTACTATGAAAATAAAGTACTTAAATTAGGATTTAAACTATTAGATTTAGATGTTGAATGGAAAGAATTTAAGATAAAAGATATTTTTTCAATAAAATCAGTCAAGGGAAAAACTATAACAAATTATGAAAATGGAAATATACCCTATATAAGTACTTCCACTAATAATAATGGTTTAAATAATTTTATAAATACAAAAGAAAATATAAGCAATAAAAACTGCATTTCTATAGATCCAATAGGAGGAAAAGCATTTTTTCATGAGTATGATTTTGTTGGAAGAGGAGGAGCAGGTTCAGCTATAAATTTACTTTATAATGAACAACTTAATAAATATTCTGCTTTATTTGTGTGTAAAATAATAGAAAATAATGCTATTGATAAAGCATCTTATGGTATTCAATTAAATGGTAATAGATTAAAAAATTTAAAAATAATTCTACCAATAGATAGAGATGGAAATCCTCATTGGGAATATATGAGTAAATTTATACAAAATTTAGAAGTAAAAAGTATTAAAAATATAGTACAATATATATATATATATATATATATACAAATAAAGGAAAAATTGAAAGAATATAACTTAAAAAATATAAAATGGAAGGAATATTTTATAGAAGAAATTTGTGACATATACTCAGGAAAAGATATATATGAAAAAGAAAGAATAGAAGGAAAAATACCTTACATAACTTCTACTTCTAATAATAATGGAATAGGATATTTTATATCAAATACTAATGAAACATTAGATGAACATATAATATCAGTCAATAGAAATGGTTCTGTAGGTTATTCTTTTTATCATAACTATAAAGCATTATTTGGTAATGATACAAGAAAATTAAAATTAAAATATCAAAATGAATTTGTTGGTAAATTTATAAGTTTTATGTTATTTCAACAAAGAGAAAAATATGGCTATGGTTATAAAATGGGGACAGCTAGATTGAAACGACAGAAAATCATGTTACCTTCAAATATAAATGGAAATCCAAATTATGATTTTATGAAAAAATATATGATTATTCAAGAAATTAAACAAATTAAAAAAATCTTAGATTACTATAATTTTTAAAAAATAAAATTTAATAGAAAATGCTACTACAAACTTAAAAGATTTTGTAATAGCATTTTTTTATTAATTATTATAAGTAAGCAATTAATAATTTTATAGTCTCAACAATTCCATCATTATGGCATCTTTCATAATGGTGTGTTGCATCTACATTTGGTCCTATGCAAGCATATTTAAAATCAAATCCTTGTAAAATTGCTGTTGTTGCATCTGAACCATATCTATTATAAACTCCTACTGTGTATTGTATTTTATTTTTATCAGCAGCTTCTTGAAGTTTCTTTCTTAAAGTATAGTCATAAGGACTTCTACTATCTTTTGCAATAATATTAGTTTTCTTTTCATCACCATGAGCATCTTCTCCAGCAACAAGTCCAATATCAACTGCTATGAATTCATCTAAATCTTCAGGAAAAACTGAAACTCCATGTCCAATTTCTTCATAATTAGAAAAATAAATATATAAATCAGTTCTTGGTTTTAATTTATTATCTTTTAAATATTTTAAATAAGTTAAAATTTGTGCCACACAAAGCTTATCATCTAAGTATCTTGATTTAATATAGCCATTTTCTAAAATTCTTGTACGTGGATCAAGAGAAACAAAATCTCCTTGTAATATTCCTAGTTTAAAAACATCCTCAGCTGTTTTTACATCTTCATCTATTCTTATTTCCATTGTTTCTTCTGTTCTTGGCATTTCTCTTGCAACATCTCCATAAACATGGACAGAAGCTTTAATTGGAAGTATAGTTCCTGTGTATGTCTTTTCAGAAAGAGTATGTATTGTTACATGTTCTCCTTCAACAGAGCCCCATGCAAAACCTCCAACATTTGTAATTTCAAGTCTACCATTCTTCTTAACTTTTTTTACTACTGCACCTAATGTATCAACATGGGCTGAGATCATTTTTCTATAATTAGAATCTTTTCCTTTAACATAAGCAATCAATGCACCTTTTTTTGTTATATTATATTTCTTTACTCCTAAGCTTTCTAATTCTTTTCTTACCCATTCAATAGCATTATGAGTATATCCCACTGGACTTGGTATTGCTAAAAGTTCTACTGTTTTCTTTAATGTATATTTTAAATCTATATTCATTTTTTAGTTCATCTCCTTATAATAAAATATAGGGAGCCATTGTAAACTTAATTTATTTACAATAGCTCCAATAAAATTTTATTTAATTTCTAAATTTTTAAATTTATGCATAGTAGTTGGATCATATTCAAATCCTTTTACTCTCTTATTTATACCAATATTTTCATTTTTATTGTATAGAACAATAAGAGGAGAATCATTTTGAGAAATTATTTGTGCATTCTTAAAGTGTTCTTTTCTTTCTTCAGGACTTAAAGCTACTCTTGCTGCTTCAACTTGTTTATCAAATTCTGGATTTGAGTAACGAGCTCTGTTTCCAGGGAAACCTATTGATTTACTATCTAATAGAGGATATAGAACTATATCAGCATCTGAAGTTCCAGAAATCCAACCTCCTAAGTATGCTGTAAAATCTCCTTCTCCTGTTTTTTGAAGATATGTTCCCCATTCAAGAGTTTCAATAGTCATTTCAATTCCAACATCTTTTAAGTTGGCTTGAATTATTTGTGCAACTTGTAATCTTACTGGACTATCATTTACATAAAGAGCAAATTTTGTATCTTTTACACCTGATTTTTCAATCAATTCTTTAGCTTTTTCTACATCATAAGGATATTCTTCTAAACCATCATAATAACCAAAAACATTTGGATTTACTATTGATTTTGCAACTTTTCCTCTTCCAGAGAAAATAGAGTCAATTATGCTTTTCTTATCTATAGCATAGTTTAAAGCTACTCTAAAATCTTTATTGTCAAATGGAGCCTTTTCTACATTTAAACAAATATATTCTGTTGCTGTAGTTGGTTCAGAAATTAATTCTAATTTATCATTAGCTTCTATAGTTTGAGTTGAAACTGGTGGCATACCAGTAGCTATATCAACTTCTCCTGTTTCTAGTGCAGCTAGCATACTTGTATCTTCTGGAATAGATCTAAAAGTTATCTTTTCAACTTTTGGAGCTCCTTCAAAGTAATCTTTAAAAGCTCCTAATTCAATCTTTTCTCCATCATTATAAGCAACTAACTTAAATGCACCTGTTCCCATTGGAGCAATTGATAAATCATTTCCTGCTTCTACATATTTCTTATTTACTATAGAAGTTATTGGGTGAGCTAAGTTATACAACATAGCTGAAGAAGGACTTTTTAATAAGATTTTTATTTCATAATCATTAATCTTTTCAACCTTATCAATTTCTTCTACCATTATTGATGATCCAGGTTTTTCTTTCATTCTTTCAAAACTAAAAAGAACATCATCTGCTGTTAATTCAGTTCCATCATGAAATTTAACACCCTTTTTTAAAACAACATCTAATTCCTTATCATTTTTATATTCATAACTTTCAGCCAATTCTGGTTTTATACTTCCATCTTTTTCTCTTGAAAATAATGTATTATAGAATTGACGTGAAACTAATAAGTCAGGAATAGAGTTGTACATATGAGGATCAAGTGACTTGGGTTTTGCTCCTTGTCCTATAACAACTGTATTACCATTAGGGCTTTCATTTTTACTTTCTCCACAACCAATTAAAAATAACGAAAACAACATTAAAACATAAATAAACTTCTTCATAATATCATCTCCTTAAAAAAATTGCTTACACTTATTTTGGATATATTAAATTTTCTTCCTTTATATTGTTTAATGTTTCTTCTAAAAATTTTTGTGCTTCATATCTTGCCATTGGTAAGTTTTGATCTAAATAATTTCCACATTCAATTGCAGAAGCTCCTGGAATATCTCCTTCAAATTTACTAATGAATTCAAAAAGTTCTTTTATAAGTTCAACTACTTCTTTTGACTCTAATTTACCCTTTAAAATAAGGTAAAGTCCTGTTCTACATCCCATAGGTCCAAAGTAGATAATATCATTTTTTCTAGTAGGATGATTTCTTAAAAATGTAGCTCCTAAATGTTCTATTGTATGTAACTCTGCTATATTTATTACAGGTTCTCTATTAGGTAACTTCATTCTGATATCAAAAGTTGTCAGATAGTTTCCATTTATTTCATCAAGTCTTGACACATAAATTCCCCTATTTAGTTTTTTATGATCAACTTGAAAGCTGGCAATTCTTTCCATATATTATACTCCTTATTTGTCTTCAGGTAAAATCTTATTTAAAACTATTCCTACAAGGGCTGCTAATGCAAGACCTGAAACAGAAATTGTTCCCCAAATAGTTATATCACCAATTGCTATTCCTAATACAAATATTAGGGCAGCTATAATTAAGTTTCTTGAGTGTGTAAAATCAAGTTGTGCTTCAACTATTGTTCTTACTCCAACAGCTGCTATCATTCCAAATAGTATAATAGAAACTCCTCCCATAACTGGTTGAGGTATTGTTTGAAGTATTACTCCAAATTTTCCTATAAGTCCTAAAACTATTGCAAAACAAGCTGCTATTCTTAAAATTGCAGGATCATATACTTTTGTTACTGCAAGAACTCCTGTATTTTCTCCATAAGTTGTGTTAGCAGGTCCTCCTAAAAGTCCAGCTGACATTGTTGCAAGTCCATCTCCTAATAATGTTCTATGTACTCCTGGATCTTTGAAGAAGTCTTTTCCAACAACTGCTCCATTAGTTGTTATATCTCCAATATGTTCTATAAATACAACTAAAGCTATTGGTGCAAGTGCAATTACTCCTGTAAAAGTAAATTTAGGTAATGTTGTAATAGTGTCCCATGCCCCTTCTGGTAGTCCTAACCAACTAGCTTCATGAACTTTTGATAAATCAACATCTCCCATAAAATATGCTACAAGATACCCTATAGCAACTGAAATTAAAATTGGTACTAATCTAAAGAATGATTTCTTTAGAATACTAATAAATATCATAGTAACAACAACTACTAAGGCAATAATTAAACTATCTCTATCAAATGTATTATTAGCATATCCAGCCATACTTAATGCTACTGGACTAAGTCTTAATCCTATAACCATTATTATTGGTCCCACAACTACTGGTGGAAAAAATGATTTTATTCTTTCTACCCCAAATTTTAAAACAATAAAAGACATTATAACATATACAAGTCCTGCAGATATAATCCCACCTTTTAAGACTGCTACTCCTTGTTCTTTAAAAACTAAAGCAGTTGCTCCTATAAAAGCAAAAGATGAACCTAAAAATACAGGTACTATTCCTTTTGTAACACTGTGGAATATTAAAGTACCTACCCCTGCACAAATAAGTGCTATTGACGGATTAAGTCCTGTTAAAAAAGGTACCAATACAGTTGCCCCGAACATTGCAAGAACATGTTGCATTCCCAATACAAGTTTTGTTTGTAAACTAAGTTTTTCCATTTTTTCCCTTTCCCTCTTTCTTACTTTCTTAAAAAAGGGATTATTTTACAATCCCTTTTTGAATAATTATTTTGTATTTTTTAATTTTTCATAAAACTTTGCTGTATCTATAATGAATCTTGTGTGAGATCCACTTCCTACAACAACTCCATCTTCTACAACTTCAACATCAAACACTAATCTTTTTCTATCTATTTCTTTTAAAACAGATAAAACTTTAACAGTTTTTCCAACTAAAGTCCCTTTTAAATGTTTAATATTTACTTCTGTTCCAACTGTTGTAAGCCCTTCTTCTAATTCTTGTTGTGCTAATCTTAAAGAAGCTTCTTCCATCCAAGCTATCATAACAGGAGTTGCTAATACTTCAACAGATCCTGAAGCAGCCTTAGCTGCAGTATCATTTTCTGTTACAACTCTGTCAATTTCATATTTTTTCCCAACTTCTAACATCTTTCAAACCCTCCTTCTTTTCCCTAGATTTTATAACAAAGTCAGCTATGTGTCAATTTTAATTTCATTTTATTATACAAAGAAGAGATCCTGATTTCAAAGTCACTCTAGCTTCTTTCTTTTCAATGATATTACTTACACATCTTGTTTCACCTTTTTTTAAATCTAAATTTTCAACATCATATTTAAAACCTTTTAAAGTTAAATCTTTAACTTTATCAGAAAATATAATGAAAGAAATTTTTTTATTTTTCATATTATAGAAGTCATAAGATTTATTAATTTTAAATATTTTTTCTTTTTGAGTAATAAAAATTAAATTTGAATATCTATTTAATAAATTTATATTTGTAAGCTCATGATCAATGCTTCCACCTAAAGCTGCTATTGTATAAATCTTATCATATTTCTTTTCAATTTCATTTAAAACAAGTTCACTATCTGTATAATCTTTTTCAACATTAAATTTAATAAATTTTACATTTTTTTTAATATAAAAGTCTCTAACTTCATCTTTAATAGAATCTAAATCTCCATATATTTCTTTTGGTATTAAATTTAATTGATAAACAATATTTGCTCCACCATCAGCACAATAAATATCTCCCTCTTGTTTTTCAATTAAATTAGAATAAAACTTTTTACTTCCTTTTAATTGACCATTGAAAAACAGATAAGCAATTTTCATTAATCATCATCCCTTGATGTTTCAACAACAATAAATACTGGAATATGATCAGATATAATTTTTCTCATAAGTTGTGGATCTTTTTCTGAGAAATCTAAAGCTCCACTAGAACCTGTAAATTCTGTTGTATATTTTTGGCTAAAGAAGAAGTTATCATAAGAGTTAGCTCTTCCTTTAGTTCCTATGGTTGTCTTTATTGCAGGATCTATAGCATAAGTAATTTTATCTTTATGTTTGTACATTGGTCTAAATGATTCATCTAATGCATATAAATTAAAGTCTCCTGCTATTAAAATATCATTTTCTTTTCTATCTTTATCTTGGAAATAATCATATACTTCAACCATTTTAAAGTTTTCAGCTTTTCTTTGAGATTCATTATTACCATAAATTGTATGAACTAAAACTAAAGTAAAATCAAAATTATCTATTTTAAATGTAGCTCCATAAGGTTCTCTTAAAAGTGAACTCTTTCCATCTTTATAAAAACCTTCAGATTTTACAAATTTAACCTTATCTTTTTTATATACATAACCAAAATACTCTTTATACTTTGATGAACCTACACCAAAAGGTGAAATATGATAATCCCATGTATTAGGACTTTGTCTATTTAATTCATCAACTAAATCCTCAATTCCTTCTTTATTAATGACTTCAACTAAACCTACTAAATCAAAACCTTGTAAAAGTTTTGCCGTTTGAACCATGTCTTTTTCAGCAGCTCCTAGTCTTAAAACATTAAAACTTGCTATATAGGCTTCCTCTGCTGAACTCATAGTAGAAAACATAGTAAAAATCATAAGTATACTAGCAATAAATACTGCTAATTTCTTTTTTAAATTAATATTTTCTCTCACTCTACTTCACTCCTTAAATTATTACTTTTTTAAATCTATAGATATTATACAGTGTTTTTTCTAATTTTAAAAGATACTATTCAAATCTAAAATATCTTTTTTTAAAGTCAACTAAAAAAAGATACATTTTTTTTAAAAAATATGTTACAATTTAGGTATAATTTTTTTTAGTAGGTGAATAGTATGATAGCGGCATTTTTTGATATAGATGGTACAATATATAGAAATGCTTTACTTGTTGAACATTTTAAAAAGATGATAAAATATGAGCTTTTTCAAGATGTTCAATATAGATTAAAGGTAGAAGAAGCATATCAACTTTGGGACACAAGAAAAGGTGATTATGATGATTATCTACTTGATCTAGCTCAATTATATGTTGTTGCCATAAAAGGTTTATCTCTTAAATATAATGACTTTATATCTGATCAAGTTTTATTATTAAAGGGAAATAGAGTCTACACATATACAAGAGAAATGATTGAATGGCATAAAAAACAAGGACATAAAGTTTTTTTCATATCAGGAAGTCCTTCATTTCTAGTTTCAAGAATGGCTAAGAAGATGGGAGTTGATGATTTTTGTGGTTCCATTTATGAAATTGATGAAAAAACTCAAACATTTTCAGGTAAAATAACTAAACCTATGTGGGATTCAATTCATAAACAAGAAGCAATAGAAGATTTTATTAAAAAATATGATATTGATTTATCAAAAAGCTATGCTTATGGAGATACTAATGGTGACTACTCAATGTTATCTTCAGTAGGTAATCCTAGGGCAATTAATCCAAGTAAAGAACTCATAAAGAAAATTAAAGATGATGAAAATTTAAGATCAAAGATCCAAATTATAATTGAAAGAAAAAATGTTATTTATAAATTAGATTCAAATGTAGAATTGATTGAATTTTAGAAAATTAACAATGAGGAGAGCAACATAATGAAAATTAAGAATGAAGTTAGATACGCTTTACAAATTGTCTATTATCTTACTTTACATAGAGATAAGGATATTATTTCATCAAATGAAATATCAGCTGAAGAAAATATTCCAAGATTATTTTGTTTACGTATAATTAAAAAATTAGAAAAAGCTGGAGTTGTAAAAATATTTAGAGGTGCTAAAGGTGGATATGTTCTAACAAGAGATCCTAAGAGGCTTACTTTTAGAGATATTATAGAAATTATAGATGATGATATAGTATTACAACCTTGTATAGATAGCTCAACTATCTGCTCTACCAGAGGAGCAAACTGCTCAATTAGACTTGCACTTAAGAAGATACAAGATGAATTACTAGATGATTTTGATAAAATCAATTTTCATGATTTAGTAGAAGAAAATACAGGTTTATATGTATAAGAAAAGAAAGAGCTTTTATTAATAAAAAGCTCTTTCTTTTTTATTTTTTTATTATATTTAAAACCTTTTCCATAGTGTCTGCAAAATTAGTTTTTAGAACTAAAGATGCTTCTCCATCATATTGAGTACTTTCATTATTAATAATAACTAGATTTTTTCCTCTAAAATACCTTAAATAATATGCAGCAGGATAAACTGTTAAACTTGTACCTGCAACTATCAAGGTATCCGCTTGTTCTATTTGATAAATAGCTTCATTAACTACATCTTGATTTAAGTTTTCTCCATATAAAGTAACATCAGGTCTAACTATCCCACCACAATCACATGAAAAATTTCTATTTGATGTTTTTCCACAACTTAAACAATACCATCTTTTTAAACTACCATGTAATTCCAAAATATTTTTATTCCCTGCCATTTGATGTAAATCATCTATATTTTGAGTTATTACTGCTTTTAATATACCTATTTTTTCTAATTCAGCTAATGCTAAATGCCCTTTATTAGGTTTTATACCATTAATATTTAATTCTTCTTCAACATACTCTAAAAAAATTTTTCTATGTGAGCAAAAAAAGTTTGAACTCAGTACTTCTTCTGGTCTATATTTCCCTTTGTATAAACTACTATATAGTCCATCTTTTCCTCTAAAACTCTTCAATCCACTCTCAGTTGACACTCCTGCCCCTGTAAAGAAAACAAGGTGTTTAGAATTTTTAATAATTTCAGCTAGTTTTTCAATTTTGTTTTCCATTTATATCACCTCTAAAAAAGTATAACATAGTTAAGAAAAAAATAAAATAGCAAGACTTTTTCAAAAAAATAAAAAATATGTTAAAATTAAAACTACATATAAAAATATTAGGAGGAAAAATGGAAGATAAAGAAAAGGTAATAGCACTATATAATTATATTGCAGAAGTATCTAAAAGTTTTAAAGATACTAAAATAAATTTTACTGAAGAAAAATGGTTTAGTTTTTTTGATGATTTTCCTAAACATCAAGATATTATCTTTGATTATAAAAATTTAGATAATGATTATTTTGAAAATGAAGAAAATAGACTTCTAGAAATAAAAAAGCCTACTTTTTTAAAGCCTTTATTTTTAGATGAAAACTTATTAAAGTGGCTTGAGGGAGATTGGAAAGATTATAAGTCTACTTTAGCAATTAAAGAAGAAATAATCAATGAAGAATCAGAAGAAGAAATTAGTAAAATAATTAATATTTCTTCTGAAATAAAAGAAAATTTAGAAAAAGAGCTAGAAAAAAGAGAAATCTGGGTAAAAGAACAATTAGTTATAGAAGAAGTAAGAGCCTTTTTTGACACTCTTTATATCAAATACTTAGTGCTTAATAAAGATAGTGAAACTTTAGAATTAGTTATTGGAAATGGAATAGTAAAAATAAAAAATAAAAATGTTTACTATCCAATACTATTGAAAAAAGTAAGAATAGATTTTGATGCTAAAAATAATATTCTAATCTTAGTTGATCCTTTAGCAAATGAAAATTTTTCAACAACTCTATATACTAATTTTCTAAATGAAATTGATGAAATTAATTTAACACATGTTTTTGAATTGGAAGAAGAAATTAAGGAAAAAGATTTACATCCTTTAAATAAAAAAGAAATTGATGATTTCTTTAGAAAATTTATTCATAGATTAAGCAGTAAAGGATATTTTATTGATGATGAAGAAATCCTAAATATAAAAGAAGATGATATACTTATTGAAGATAAACCATTAATTTTTATTAGAAAAAAAGATACAGGTATTGTAAAAGCAATAGAAAGTATAGTTGATAGAATAGAAAATCATGGAGAAATTCCTAATCAACTTTTAGAATTAGTAGGAATAATTAAGAATAAAGAAAATAATAATAAAAGTAGGATTGAAGATATAAAAGAAGAAGAGATCTTATTTGTAAAAGATACAAATAGAGAACAAGTAGATATAGCAAAACAGATAGAAATAAATGATGCTGTTGTAGTTCAAGGACCTCCTGGAACAGGAAAAACTCATACTATTGCTAATCTATTGGGACATTTTTTAGCCCAAGGAAAAAATGTACTAATAACAAGTCACACTAAAAAAGCTTTGAGAGTTTTAAAGGAAAAAATTCCTAAAAATATACAAGGTCTATGTATTTCTATTTTAGATGATGACAATAGTGACATGAGAAAATCTGTGGAAAGTATATCTGAAAAGATGGGACATTTTACTTCTGATAATCTAAAAAAAGAAGTAGAAGAATTAAAAAATATTAGAATAAGAGAGTACAAGGAATTAAAAGATATAAATAATAAAATGTACATTATAAAGCACAAGGAAAGTCAAGCTATTATATTTAATGGTGAGTCTTTTTCTATAGAAGAAATTGGTACTTTTTTAAGAAATAATTCAAAAATATTAGAAAAGATACCTGGGAAAATTTCAGACTTAATACCTTGTCCTATTACTAATGAAGAATTTAGATTTCTTAGTAATGAGTACAAGGAAATTATTGATAAAGATGAGGAAAAAGAAATTACTTTAGGTTTAAATGAGGCTACAGATTATTTAGATGAAGAAGCTTTTAAAAACTTGGTAGATAGTAAAAAACTAGCTGAAGATGAATTTAAAGAAACAATAAAAGGTACTGATTACATATTTAAAAATAAATACTTATTAATTAATAGTAAAGAATTGGTTAACTTAGAGAAATTTAAAGAAAATTACACTGGAGACTTTATACCAAAAGAATTAAAGAAAAATATTGAAAAATGGAAAATTGAAGCTGCTATTGCAGGTTTAACAAATGTTGGGAATAGAATAAATTGGCAAAATTTTATAGAAGAAATTAAAAGAACCTATAAATATTCTAGTGATATGACTCCAAAATTATTCAAAAAGAAAATTAATTTTTCTGATTTAAGCCTTGCTAATGCTAAACAATTAGTACAAGAACTTAAAAATGCTTTTGATAATCCTGGATTTTTACTTAACTTAAATTTAAAAAAAGCCAAGAATAATATTGGAGATAAAGTAACTTTAAATGGTGAACTTATAAAGGATTGTTCAGAATGTACTTTAATTTTAGAATATATAGATTTACTTATACAAGAAAAAGAGCTTAAAGAAAGTTGGAAGGAACTTATAGAAAAAAATGAAGGTATCTCTGTAGATTCTTTAGACGATAATCTTTTAGATTATGCTTTTGAGTCTTTAAAAGATATTGAATATTTCTTAAATTGGACTCATTCTGAAAAAGATAATTTATTAAAAAATATTGAAAAAATAGGAATAAATAAAGAAAATCTTTTTGATGATACAGATATTTCAATAGAAAAGATCAAAAATATATTGACTTCTGTAAAAGATATTGAAAAAATAATAGAAGTTTCAAATAAAGCTTTAAATTTAGCTAAGAAAAATGAGGAATATTCTTCATATTTAAAAAACATAGATAAAATAACTAAGAAGAATTCTATTCTTGATAATGAGTTAAAAAATTCAATTGAAAATGAAGATACAGAAAAATATTCTCTATATTTAGAAAAATTAAAGAATATACTTATAAAGGAAAATTCATATAATAAAAGAAAAGAAATATTAAGTAAAATAAGTAAAGTTGCTTTTGATTGGTATGAAGCTTTAAGAAATGGAACTGTAGAGCCTATTGAAGATGTATATGAAATATGGAAATGGAAACAATTATCTCAAGAATTAGAAAAATTAGAAAAAGAACCTTATGAAAAACTAGAAAAGAAAGCTTTAGAAAAAATTAAAAATATAAGAAAAGCTACTTTAGAATTGGTTGAAAAAAAATCTTGGTATCATGTATTACATTTTATAGAAAAAAAGGAAAATCTATTAGTAAGTCAGGCTCTTAGAGGTTGGGAACAAACTATACAAAAAATTGGAAAAGGTACTGGAAAAAATGCTCCATTATATAGAAAACAAGCTAAAGAAAAAATGGCAACTTGCCAAAAAGCTGTTCCTGCTTGGATAATGCCTATGAATAAAGTAATTGATACTCTAAATCCAGCTGAAAATAAATTTGATATCATTATCATAGATGAAGCTAGTCAATCAGATTTAAGTTCTTTGATTCTTTTATATATGGCTAAAAAGGTTATTATTGTTGGTGATGATAAACAAGTAAGTCCTCTAGATGTAGGGAAAAGTATAGATAAAATAAATACTTTAAGAACAAAATACATAGAAGGAAAAATTACTAACCATGATTTATATGGACTTAATTCTTCTCTTTATTCTGTAGCTTCAACAACATATCAACCTTTAATGTTAAAAGAACATTTTAGATGTGTCCCTGAAATAATAGCTTACAGTAATAAAACTTCTTATAATTTTAAAATAAAGCCTTTGAGAGAATCAAGTTCATCTATCTTAAAACCAGCAGTCATAAATTATAAAGTACCTGGTATAAGAGATGATAAAAGAAAAATAAATATAGTTGAAGCTAAGACTATCGTTGCTTTAATCAAAGCTTGTTTAGAATTAAAAGAATATGCTGAAAGCTCTTTTGGAGTAATCTCTCTTTTAGGTGATGAGCAAGTTGAACTAATTCAAAAATTAATAATTGAAAAAATAGATGCTATAGATATAGAAAAACATAGTATCTTATGTGGAAATCCTAGTCATTTCCAAGGTGATGAAAGAGATGTTATGTTCTTAACTATGGTTGATAGTAACTCTGGAGAAGGTCCTTTAAGAATGATGACAGATGGAACAGAAGCAGCAAGAAAGAAAAGATATAATGTTGCTGCAAGTCGTGCTAAAGATCAAATGTGGGTAATAAACTCTTTAGATGCTAACAATGATTTAAAAACAG
>ERZ773062.325-NODE-325-length-28061-cov-17.387560_pt1 | contig 28061 bp, 19 predicted proteins | sample MGYA00580626_ERZ773062 | MGnify/ENA primary metagenome ERZ773062 (study PRJEB29015, sample SAMEA2738003) | human oral metagenome | biome: human oral; feature: human-associated habitat; material: dental | place: China | collected 2058 ... | reverse complement strand
GTATCAAATGAATTAAAAGCTAAAATTATGGAATTGGATTCAAGTAGATCATTAAAAGATATAAAACTTTTAAAACAATCTATAGTTATATTTTCTTTAGTAATAATAGGATTTATTCTGAATAACTTTGTGGATAAAGGACTTGCTATGATAGCATTATCAGGAGCAGTATGTTTATCATTACTTGCAAAGAAAAATCCTAAAGAAATGTTTGAAGGAGTAGAGTGGGAAACTTTATTTTTCTTCATAGGTTTATTTATGATGATTAAAGGGATAGAAAATCTGGATATTATTAAATTTATTGGAGATAAAATGATAGCAATAACTGAAGGTCATTTTGGTGGAGCAGTTTTATCAACAATGTGGATATCAGCTCTTTTCACTTCAGTAATTGGAAATGTTGCCAATGCAGCAACATTCTCAAAGATTATTAATATCATGACTCCAAGTTTTGCAGGAGTAGGTGGGATAAAAGCATTTTGGTGGGCTTTATCATTTGGTTCTTGTTTAGGTGGAAATTTAAGTTTACTTGGTTCTGCAACAAATGTTGTGGCAGTTGGAGCTGCTGATAAAGCAGGTTGTAAAATTAAATTTGTACAATTTTTAAAGTTTGGTGGAATTATTGCTATAGAAAATTTGATAATAGCTTCAATATATGTTTATTTTAGATATTTATAATCCAAAAAAAATTAAGATGGAAACTATATTAAATAAAGGACATTAGCCCTTTTATAACTAGAAATATTTCACTTTGCTCATAATAAATTAAGGCAATGGAAGGTATAGTGTGAGAAAATGTTACTAAGTTTAGGAATACTTATTTTTGTTATAGTTTTTTACTGTATAATTACAGAAAAAGTGGCTTCAGCCTATGCAACTATGTTGGGAGCATTGGCAATGGCTTTTTTAGGAATAGTTAATGAAGAAGAAATTTTAGAAACAATACACAGTAGATTGGAGATATTGCTTCTATTGATTGGTATGATGATAATAGTCTCTTTAATATCTGAAACAGGTGTGTTTCAATGGTTTGCAATAAAAGTAGTTAAGATAGTAAGAGGAGACCCTCTAAAACTATTGATATTACTTTCAATTGTAACAGCTACATGTTCAGCATTTTTAGATAATGTTACAACAATATTACTCATGGCACCCGTGTCAATATTATTGGCTAAACAATTAAAATTAGATCCTTTTCCTTTTGTTATGACAGAAGTCTTATCTTCTGATATAGGTGGAATGGCAACATTAATAGGAGATCCAACTCAACTTATTATAGGAAGTGAAGGAAAAATATCATTTAATGAATTTTTATTTAATACTGCTCCTATGACTGTAATAGCACTCGCAATTTTATTAACAGTTGTCTATTTTACAAATATTAGAAAGATGCAAGTTCCAAATACATTGAGAGCACAGATTATGGAGTTGGAATCTGACAGAATACTTACAAATAAAAAATTGTTAAAGCAATCTATAATAATACTTACTGCAGTAATAATAGGTTTTGTATTAAATAACTTCGTAAACAAAGGTTTGTCAGTAATTTCTTTAAGTGGTGGAATACTATTAGCCTTTTTAACAGAAAGAGAGCCTAAAAAGATTTTTGCAGCTGTTGAATGGGATACTCTATTCTTCTTTATTGGTCTTTTTGTAATGATCAGGGGAATAGAAAATTTAGGAGTAATCAAATATATAGGTGATAAGATAATTGAAATGTCTACAGGAAACTTTAAGGTAGCCTCAATTTCAATAATGTGGTTATCTTCAATATTTACTTCTATCTTTGGAAATGTTGCCAATGCTGCAACCTTCTCAAAAATTATTAAGACAGTTATTCCTGATTTTCAAACTGTAGCAGATACAAAAGTATTTTGGTGGGCTTTGTCTTTTGGTTCTTGTTTAGGTGGAAGTATTACAATGATAGGTTCAGCAACAAATGTTGTTGCTGTTTCAGCTTCAGCAAAGGCAGGATGTAAAATTGATTTTATGAAATTCTTTAAATTTGGAAGTAAAATTGCAATTTTAAATCTGATAGCTGCAACTGTATATATGTATTTAAGATACCTCTGAACCTCTCACGGCTAACACCCTACGAGTGCTAGAGCCACGAGTGTTCTAACACACTTAATAAAAAATATTTAAAAAGTAAAAAATAATTCGTTACTGAGTAAATAAAAAAAATTTTCTTTGAGAAATTTTAATAAACTTTAGTTATATATAACGATTACTTGCCAGCCTATAATGGTTCTAGAGCTCCTCAAAGGCTCTTTCACCATTATAGGACGTCGCAGTAATCTTATTAAAAACTATTGATTATTTACTCAAAGAAAATTTCTAATGATAAATTACAATGTAATTCACTTATTTTTTACTTTTTATTTTTTATTTATTTTTTTCTTCTTTTTGGCAACTGAATATCCAAATTTTCCAATTGCATCTTTAGATAAAGCAAAATATTCTCCATGTGAGTAAGAAATTAAATCAGCTTTTTCAAAATGAATTTTATCTTTCTCATCAAATAAATCTTCATTGATATGAGAAGTGAAAACTTCTGCTATAAACATATCATGACTACCTAATTTAATAATGTCTTTGACTTTACATTCTATATTGATAGGACATTCTTCTATATATGAAGATTTTACCTTTAATCCATCATGTAAAGTGAAAGCACATTCCTTTATTTTATCAATCTGTCTACCTGAACGAACTCCACAAAAATCTACAACTTTAGTTTGTTTTTTACTAGGTAGGTTTATAGTGAATTCCATAGTTTCTTTTATATAGTCATAAGATAATCTTTCAGGTCTTATAGAAATAGATAACATTGGTGGTCTTGAACAGATAGTTCCTACCCAAGCAACAGTAAAAACATTATCTTTACCCTCTGAATTCTTACAAGTTACTAATACAGCAGGTACGGGGTTTAAAACTACACTTCCTTTTAAATTTCTTTTCTTCATAATTAACTCAAAATTCCTTCTCTTTTTAATCTTTTTAATAAAAATAAGCAAATAAACACAGATAGAGCTTCGCTTAAAAAAGTTACTAGCCATATTGATTTGTTTCCAAAGGCAGTAGGTAAAACTAAAAGTAAAATACTATTGAATAATATACCTCTAGGGAAAGTTATAAGTGCAGAATAAGTAACTCTTTTTAAAGCAGTAAAATAGGCAGAAATAAAAATATTTATACCTATTAGCAGATAAGAAAGACTATATACTTTTAAAACATCCTTTACTCTTAAAATCATATCTTTTTCTTTAAAAAATATTCTACCAATATATTCAGAGGAATAAGTGATAAGTATAAAAGATACAATTCCAAGTATTCCTAAAAAGGTAATAGATATTTTTAGAATATCTTTTAAATTTTTATAATGTTTCTTACCTAAATTATAACTTATAATAGGTTGTATTCCTTGGCTAAATCCTATCATAGTCATAGTGATAAATGAACTTATATAACTAATAGTTCCAAAAATTGAAACTCCTGTAACTCCAATTCTTTTTAAAATAACAAGATTGTAAATAAGTATTAAAATTCCTGAGGATATCTCTGTTAAAAATTCAGAAAAGCCTGTTTTAAAAATTTTAATTATCCTATCAAAATCAAAGCTAATAGATTTTTTAAATTTTATTTTTTTAGCTTTAAAAATAATATAGAACAAAAGCATAGAACAACAAGTAACTTGAGAAATACCAGTTGCTATGGCAGCTCCTGTCACTCCATAATGAAAAACAGCTACAAAAAGATAGTCTAAAATTAAATTTGTTATACCCCCAACTAAAACACAAATAGTTGGATAACTGGGTTTTCCATCAATTTTTATATATATTTCAAAGGCATAGCCTGACATATAAAAAAGACTGAAAAGGACTATAACTGAAAGATAGGCTTTTACATATTGATAGACTTCTTGGTTTTTGTTAGCACCTAAAATATTTATAACTTTCTCAAGATTTAAAAGCACTAGAAAGGATATAGATAAAGCTAAAAATAAATTTAATAAGGTGGCAAGAGTAAAAATTTTATTTCCTTCATCATACTTATTCTCACCAAATTTTATTGCTATCAATGTTGAACTTCCAACTCCTATCATTATAGAAATTGAAAAGATAAAATTTATAAGAGGTAGTACTAAATTAACACCAGCTAGAGCAGTTGATCCCACAAACCTACTTATAAATATGCCATCAACCATAGTGTAAAGAGTAAATATCCACATTGAAATAACATTAGGTATGGCGTATTTGAATATTGTTTTTAAGATTGGTTTATTAGTAATTTTTATCAAAATATCACCTTTCTATTATAATCAGTAAAAAAAGAGGATATAGTTTTACCCATATCCTCTAAAATTTATTTTTTATAGTTCTATAAAGTTTGGGAAAAATTGCATTTTCATTAAAGTTAAAAGGTTCTCTTGTAGGAAAATACAAAAACAATCTAATAACCCAAACAACTATGAAAAGTAAAGCTATAGAATAAAAAATTCTTTTCTTTTTATAAAAAATTAATAATAGAGGTACAGCCCAAAATAATGGATGAAAATAAATAGCTTTATGAAAATCCCCATGTAATAAGGCTATATATGATCTTGTCATCCCACAACTTGGACAGGCAACTCCACATGTGTTATAAAATAAGCAAATACTTCTTCCATTAAAATATCTATTAACAAAAATACTAATGGCTGCTATTATTATAAAGATTATTAAGAGATTCCATTTTTTTCGCATATTCTATTTACCTGACTTTGAGCTAGAGCTATACTAACTATCCCTAAACCAAAAAATGCTAATATAAGATAGACAAGTCCCTCATCTTTACCACCAGCATCTTCTATTTCTTGTCCTAATTTGTAGTTCCAAACTAAATAGAAAATTCCACAAGTTACAATACTCAATAAGAAGTTCATTCCAGAGTTTGTATTTCTATTGTTAGCAATTCTTACTTCATTGTTTAACATCCATAGCCAAACAATAGAATAAATACCACAAGTTAAAATAGTTAAAATGATTCCTAAAAATACACTTCTTTGTTTCATTATTTACCCCCTAAAGTTTTTATGCTTAATCTACAATGCATTGTAACACAAATTTCAAATTTTGTAAATAAATAAAGGTTTTTTTAATATAATTAAAAAAACTATATTAAATTCATAAAATAAAATTATAATTAAATATAGAATCTTGACAAAAAATACCAGAGAAAATATAATTATATTAAAATGATGTCTAAGAAAGAGGCAAGATTAATGTTTAAAAATTTTAATTTACATAAAATTCCTAAAAAAATATCTATACCTTTGATAGTAGCAACAGTATTAGGACTAACAACCACTGTTGCTTTATCTAATTTAGAGAAAATAGTTGAAAAAGTTAGTAGTAGATATATCAATGGTAGAGTTCATATTGAAGATATAAATTTCTCATTTTCAGAGCCTGTTATAAAAAATATAACACTTTATGATAATGAAAATAATGTGATGTTTAATTCAGATAAAGTTATGGCTAAAATAAGTTTTAAAAATTTATTGAGTGGAAGAATAGATGAGTTAAATGTGGACTCAGCTTCAGTTAATGTTGTAAGAGATAAAGATGGTGTTATAAACTTCACTAAGTTATCTAAGAAAAAAAGTGATAAAAAACCTAGTAATCCAATTGATAAGTTGGTACTTACTTCAGCTAGGATAAATTATGAAGATTACAGTTTTCCAGATAAATTAGAAAAAAAAATAGAAAATATTGATGCTACAGTTATAGCAGATAAAGAAAAATTAGTTAAAAATGCAGATATCAGTATAACAGATGAAAATATAAAATTAAATACAACTTTTAAGGATGAAAGCAATAAGGAACTTTCTTCTTTAGAAATGAAGTTAAAGATAGATAAATTTTTATTAGATAAAGATTTATTAAAGAGTTTAGCTAAAAATAATGAAAAATTAGAGTTTTCAGATATTAATATAAGTTCTGATTTACTTATAAAAACAGATAAAACAGTTAAAAATACAAATATAGTTGGAAATTTAGATGTGGAATCACCTTTATTTAGATATGCTGATGTTGACAGTGATATTAAGAACATTAAACTAGCAGGAGTATTTAATGGTAGAGATGGAGAAGCAAAACTAGACTTAAATGTATTTGATAAGGATAGAAATATTACTGTGACTTATCAAGATGAAGAGTTAAACTCAGTTATAAATATAGATAAGATTGATGAAAGTATATTAAATAAAATAAAACCTATAAGGGATAAAAAATTAGATTTAAAAAATATAAATATAGAAGATATAAAGACTGTAGTTCATTATTCAGATGAAAGAGGATTAATTGTAAAAACGACAATGAAAACAAATGATTCTGAATTTAAGGGTATAGAACTGAATGACTTTAATTTATATGTAGATGCAAAAGATGGTAAAAAGAGAGCAAATGCAAAAATTTCAGCTAAAATAAAAGGTATGGCTGAAAACTTAACAGTGAATCTTGAAAATAAAGATGAGAACACTGACATTATTGTAAATTTAAAGTCTCAGGAAAAAAATAGTATAATTCCAAATGTTAATTTAAAAGCTAAATTAGAAAATAAGAAAGATATTTTGAAGGCTAAAGTTACTTCAAATATTGTTAACTTTAATATGGATTATCAAAAAGAGAAAAAGTTAGCAAAGATTTATGATGATAAATTTAAAATAAACTATGATGTAAATAAAAAGAATTTAACAGATGGAGATGGAAAAATAGTCTTTAAAATCTATGATATGGATAACTATGTAAATTTTAAAGCAAAGGATAATCAAGTTGAAATTAAAGAAATTAAACTGATGGATAAGTTAAACAAAAACAACACTCTTATTGCAAAAGGTAATGCTGATTTGAATAAGAAGGAATTTAATATTGATTATGAAGCTAAGTTAAATTCAATTTCAAGAAAAATTAAAGATAAAGATATAATATTGTCTTTTGATGCTAAAGGAAAAGTGGATAGTAAAAATAATATTATTAGTTCTCAAGGACAAATAAATGATTTAAGTCTTGAATATATGGCTAAAATTGAAAAAGTTAATGGAACTTATGATTTTAAAAAATCTACTTCTGGTATAGAAGCCAATTTAAAGACGAAAATAGCTTCAATTGGATATGATAAATACAAGTTTGATAACTTTAATCTTTTGGCAACTTATTCTGGAAATGAAGTAAAAGTTAGAGATTTTAGTAATAATATATTATCTTTTAAAGCCAACTACAATACAGAGGCTAAGAAATTAGATGGAGATCTGAATATAAAAAGATTGACTGATGAAGATATAGGTTTAGATAAGGTGGACTTCATTTTAGAAAACTTTAAAGCAAAATTAGATGGAGATATTAAAAATCCTAAAGCTAAGATAGACTTAGGAACTACAGTAGTAACTTTACCTAGTAAAGACTTAGCTAAAATCAGTGGTAAAGTGAATCTTGTTGGAAATAAATTTATCATAGAAGGAGTTAATGTAGATAATAACCTTATCACAGGAGAATATGATATAAAGGAAAAATTATTGGATTTAAAGGCTTCTCTAAGTGAAAATCATTTAGAAAAATATTACGGTGGCAAAGATTTAGGTTATACGCTATATGGAGATTTAGTATTAAAAGGAATAGCAGGTAATATAGATGGAAAACTTAAAGGAAGAGCTATTAATTTAAAAAGTTCTCTACCTGATTTATCTTATAGTATAGACTATAATGCCAAAAATTATTCTGATGGTATTGTTTCTATCAATGATTTAGATATTGTTGATAAAAATAATGGCTCTATACTTAGTTTAACAGGGACAGTTGATTTAAAAGAGAAAAACTTAAATATTAAAAATAAAAATGATAAGGTAGATTTAGCTAAATTCCAAAATATTCTTAAAAATCCTAATATAAAGGGAATAGTAAATACTGATATTCTTATAAATGGACAACTTAGCAATCCAAATTATAGCTTGAATATGTCATCATCTGAAGTAAGTATAAAGAATTTTAAGATAAATGACATTATTTTAAATGTTACAGGAGATAAGGAAAAAGCTAATGTAAATAAGTTAAATTTAGATGTTTATAAAAATTTAATAGTTGGATCTGGAAGTTATGATATAAAAAATAAAACTTATAATATCAACATGAAGTCTAGTAATAAAATTGATCTTTCTAAGTTTAAAACATTCTTTAATTCTTATGGAATAAGTAATCCTAGTGGAAAGGTAGATTTTAATATTCAAATAGATCAAAATGATGAAAGAGCTTATTTAAGTCTTGAAAATATAAATCTAGAATCTTCAAAATTAAAATTGAAATTCTCTAATTTTTCTGGACCTATTACTTTGAGTGGAAGAAGAATTGAAATAGGAGAATTAAAGGCAAAATTAAATAACTCACCTGTTACAATAGATGGGTTTGTAGATTTAGTTGACATAGCAAAACTAGATAAAGAAGATATAATTAGAAGTTTGCCTTATAAATTACACATAAAATCTAAGGAATTAAATTATGAGTATCCTAAAGTTATAAAATTAAAAGCATCAACTGATGTAACTCTTACCAATGAAGAGCTATATGGAAGTTTAATTATAAAAGAGGCAATAGTTAATGATATCCCTAATAATTACTATAAAGATTTCTTCTCACTAATAAAAGAACAACTTAGAAAAAGAAGAACAGATGTTGCTCAGAAAAAGAAAGAGGATAAAAATTCTAGGGAAGCTCAAGAAAAAGCAGCAAGAATGAGAGCCTTTTTAAATAAATTAATGCCTATAGACTTAGTTATTAGAACTGAAAAGCCAATACTTATTGATATGGATGATTTTAATATTTTAGTTCCTGAAGTTTATGGAAAATTAAGTGTAGATTTGAATATCAATGGTAAAAAAGGTAATTATTATCTAGAAGGAGAAACCGAGTTAAAAGAAGGATATTTTGTTATAGGTACAAATGAATTTAAAGTGGACAGAGCTTTAGCAATATACAGTGATAATACTCCTTTACCAGAAATTAACCCTAATATTTTCTTTGAAAGTACAATAGAGATGGATGATGAAGAATATTACTTCACTACTATGGGAAAACTTAACCAATTGAGATATGAAATCACATCTAAAACATCAAAGGTTGGAGGAGACTTATCAGCCTTAATTGTAAACCCTGAATCTAATGAACATATATATTCTTATGGAGATGGAAGTCAAATATTTATAGTTTTTATGAAAAACCTGATAGCAGGTCAAATAGGTCAAACAGTCTTTGGTCAAACAGCAAGATATGTAAAAAGAAAACTAGGACTTACTAGATTTGTAATAAGACCTGAAATAAAAATATATAATTCAGAAGACAGTGTTATAAATAGATATGGAACAACTGATAATAGAGCTTTGAGCCCACAAATTTATAATGTAAATATAAAGGTGGAAGCAAAGGATAATATTTATAAGGATAAATTGTATTGGAAAGCAAGTACAAGACTTATAGGTACAGGAAAAGATAATATTAGAAATCAGACAATGAAATTGAGTGGACAAAATGTTAGAGAATATGATGTAGGTTTAGAATATAAAATAGATGATAGCAAAACTCTTGAAGTTGGAGTTGGAACGGTTCCATATAAATATAGAACTGATGATGATAAAGATTATAAGAGGGCTAATTTTTACATAGGATATAAGTTTAGAAAAAGATATAAAGATTTTTCAGAAATATTTTCATTTTAGCTTTTAAAATGTTAATAAATGTGATAATATATTAAAGAGACACTATAATAATTAAATGGAGGACTTTGAGATGAAAAAACTATTAATTGCATTGATGTTTGTAATTAGCCTAGTATCATTCTCAACTATGACTAACCTGCCAATTAAAAGTATCGAAGTTGTCAACAACAACCAAGTTCCAACTAGCTTAATAAAGAATACTTTAAAGCTAAGAGAAGGGGCTAAGTTTTCAACAGATGCTTTAGTAGCAGATTTTAACGCTTTAAAAGGAACGGGGTACTTTGAAGATGTAATGCTTCAACCTATTTCTTCTGATGGTGGAGTAAGAATAGTTGTGGATGTTATTGAAAAACAAAATGTTGCTAGTTTGTTGAAAGAAAAAGGAGTAGCAGTAAATACTGTAAGAGATGATACAGATAAATCTGTTGTAATTTCTTCGATAACATTTAATGGAAACAAAAAATATTCAGCAGCAGAACTTGAAAAAATTACTCAACTAAAAACAGGAGAATATTTCTCAAGAAGTAGAGTAGAAGAAGCACAAAGAAATTTATTAGCTACAGGAAAATTTTCAGAAGTAAGACCTGATGCTAAAGTAACTAATGGGAAAATGAGCTTATCTTTTGATGTAGTTGAAAATCCAACAGTAAAAAATGTAGTAGTAACTGGGAATAAAGTAGTACCTACTAGTGCTATTATGTCAGTATTAAGCACTCAACCAGGTGCTGTTCAAAACTATAATAACTTAAGAGAAGATAGAGATAAGATTTTAGGATTATATCAAGCTCAAGGTTATACTTTAGTTAATATTACAGATATGTCAACTGATGAAAATGGAACTTTGCATATTTCAATAGTCGAAGGTATTGTAAGAAGAATTGAAGTTAAAAAGATGGTTACTAAACAAAAAGGTAACAGAAGAACACCTAATGATGATGTTCTAAAAACTAAAGACTATGTAATAGATAGAGAAATAGAAATTCAACCTGGTAAAATATTTAATGTAAAAGAATATGATGCTACAGTGGATAATCTAATGAGATTAGGAATATTCAAAAATGTTAAATATGAAGCAAGATCAATTCCAGGAGATCCTGAAGGAATAGATTTAATACTTCTTATAGATGAAGATAGAACTGCTGAATTACAAGGTGGAATTGCTTATGGTTCTGAAACAGGACTTATGGGAACTTTATCTTTAAAGGACAGTAACTGGAGAGGTAAGAGCCAAGAATTTGGATTCACATTTGAAAAATCAAATAAAGATTATACATCTTTTGCTTTAGATTTCTATGATCCTTGGATTAGAAATACAGACAGAGTATCTTGGGGATGGGGAGTATACAAGACAAGCTATGGAGATAGTGATAGTATATTATTCCATGACATAGACACTTTAGGTTTCAAAGTTAACATAGGTAAAGGATTTAGTAAATATTTTAGACTTAGTCTAGGTGCTAAGGTTGAATACATAAAAGAAAAACATGAAAACGGGAAATTACAAAAAGCTCCAAATGGAAACTGGTATTATAAAGATGTAGCTGGTTGGAGACAAATAGAAGGTGTAGATGATAAATATGTTTTATGGAGCATCTATCCTTATGTTAGTTATGACACAAGAAATAACTACTTAAATCCTACAGCAGGAACATATGCAAAATTCCAAATAGAAGGTGGACATGCTGGTGGATACAAAGCAGGAAATTTTGGAAATGTAACTTTAGAATTAAGAAAATATCATAGAGGTTTATTCAAAAACAATACTTTTGCTTACAAAGTTGTAGGTGGAGTTATGAGTGATAGTACAAAAGAAAGCCAAAAATTCTGGGTAGGTGGAGGAAATTCACTAAGAGGATATGATGGAGGTTTCTTTAAAGGTACACAAAAATTAGTTGCAACTATAGAAAATAGAACTCAATTAAATGATATAGTAGGACTTGTTGTATTTGCTGATGCAGGTAGAGCATGGAAACAAAATGGAAGAGATCCTAGTTATACAAGAGATAATAAAGATTTTGGACATAATATAGGAACAACTGCTGGGGTTGGAATTAGACTTAATACTCCAATAGGACCATTAAGATTTGACTTTGGTTGGCCAGTAGGAAATAAAATGGATGATGATGGAATGAAATTCTATTTCAATATGGGACAATCATTCTAATAATCAATATATTAGTTGTGCAAAGTTGGAGGTAAGTCAATGAAAAAATTGTTACTAATTGCAAGTGTTTTATTAGCAACATCAGCATTTGCAGATAAAATAGGAGTTGTTGATAGTCAAAGAGCATTTTTCCAATTCTCTGAAACTAAAAAAGCTCAACAAGCTTTAGAAGGTCAAGCTAAAAAAGTTGAAAATGAAGCTAGACAAAAAGAAGTTGCATTACAAAAAGAATTTGTTTCTTTACAAGCTAAAGGAGATAAATTAACTGATGCAGAAAAGAAAGCTTTTGAGAAAAAATCTCAAGATTTCCAAGCTTTTTTAAATGCGTCTCAAGATAAGTTAAATAAAGAACAAATGGCTAAGTTAAAGAGAATAGAAGATGTATATGTTAAAGCTATCAAAAAAGTAGCAGCTGAAGGAAAATATGATTATATATTTGAAGCTGATGCATTAAAAGTTGGTGGAGAAGATATAACTGATAAAGTTTTAAAACAAATGGAAGCATTGAAATAATAAAATTATGAGGAGGAAGAGTTATGGAATATAAAGTAACTGAAATCATAACTCTTCTTAATGCTGAATATAAAGGAGAGGTTATAGAGAGTGTTTCTAAACTTTCTCCTTTTTTTCATTCAGATGAGAAGAGTTTGACTTTTGCAGCAGATGAAAAATTTTTAAAGAATTTATCTCAAACAAAGGCAAAGGTAATCATAGTTCCAGATATAGAATTACCATTAATAGAAGGGAAAGGATACATAGTAGTAAAAGATAGTCCAAGAGTTATAATGCCTAAACTTTTACATTTTTTTAGTAGAACTTTAAAGAAAATAGAAAAGATGAGAGAAGATTCTGCTAAGATTGGAGAAAATGTTGATATAGCTCCTAATGTTTATATAGGACATGATGTAGTTATTGGAAATAATGTAAAAATTTTCCCTAATGTAACTATTGGTGAAGGAGTTACAATTGGAGAAGGAACAGTAATTTATTCAAATGTAACTATAAGAGAATTTGTTGAAATAGGTAAAAATTGTGTGATACAGCCAGGAGCAGTAATAGGTTCTGATGGTTTTGGATTTGTAAAAGTTAATGGAAATAATACTAAGATAGACCAAATAGGAACTGTTATAGTTGAAGATGAAGTAGAAATTGGAGCAAACACAACTATTGATAGAGGTGCTATTGGAGACACTATCATAAAGAAATACACAAAGATTGATAACTTAGTTCAAATAGCTCATAATGATATCATAGGAGAAAACTGTCTAATAATATCTCAAGTTGGAATAGCAGGAAGTACAATAGTTGGAAATAATGTTACTTTAGCTGGACAAGTTGGAGTTGCAGGGCACCTTGAAATAGGAGATAATACTATGATAGGAGCACAATCAGGAGTTCCTGGAAATGTTGAAGCTAATAAGATCTTATCAGGACATCCACTTGTTGATCATAGAGAAGATATGAAAATAAGAGTTGCTATGAAAAAATTACCTGAACTTTTAAAAAGAGTAAAGGCTTTGGAAGAAAAAAAATAAATTCAACTAGAATTTAAAAAGCTAAAAGAATTTTCTTTTAGCTTTTTTTATAGTATTAACTATTATATTATGTTATAATCTATTAGTTTAAATTATGAGGAAGGAAATAAAAAATGGCAGATATTTTATATGATACTCGGTTGAAGTCAGAGGAGGCTCCAAAAGTAATTATCCTAACACATGGAGATGCAGATGGTTTAGTTTCGGCTATGATAGTAAAATCTTTTGAAGAATTGGAGAATAAAAATAAAACTTTTTTAATTATGAGTAGTATGGATGTTACTTCAGAACAAACAGATAAAACATTTGATTACATCTGTAAGTATACATCTTTAGGTTCAAAGGATAGAGTCTACATCCTAGATAGACCAATACCAAGTATAGATTGGCTAAAAATGAAATATTTAGCTTATACCAATGTAATCAATATTGATCATCATCTAACAAACAAACCTACATTATACAAAGATGAATGTTGCTGTGAAAATATATTTTTTCATTGGAATGACAAGTGGAGTGCAGCTTACTTAACATTAGAATGGTTTAAACCTTTAGTTGAAAAAGAAGATTGTTATAGGAATTTATATAAAAAACTAGAAGATCTTGCAATAGCAACATCTTATTGGGATATATTTACCTGGAAAAATTTAGGAAATTCTCCAGAAGAAGTTCTCTTAAAAAAGAGAGCTTTATCAATTAATTCAGCAGAAAAAATTTTAGGTTCAGAAGCATTTTATAAATTTATTACTAAAAAATTAAGTTCTAAAAATTATACAGAAGAGGTTTTTGATTATTTTTTCTTGTTGGATGAAGCTTATAGCTTAAAGATAAATAATCTATATGATTTTGCTAAAAGAGTTATAAGTGATTTTGACTTTAGAGGTTATAAACTAGGAGTTATTTATGGTATAGAAGGAGATTATCAGTCTATAATAGGTGATAAAATTCTAGTAGATAAAAAGTTAAATTATGATGCTGTAGCCTTTTTAAATGTGTATGGAACAGTTTCTTTTAGAAGTAAAGATGATGTTGATGTAAGTGAAATAGCACAAAAATTAGGAATGTTAGTTGGTTACTCTGGTGGAGGTCATAAACATGCTGCTGGTTGTAGAATCTGTGACAAAGATGAAATGAAGAAAAAGATGTTTGAAATTTTTGAACATTCAATGGATAAGATAAAAGTTTTATAAAGTCATATAAAAATAGCTCGTTACTAGCCAGATTTCTTAACAGATAAAAATTAAGAATTCGCATCATAAGAAACTCTATGCAATAAATTGCTAAGTGTTTCTAAGAAAACAGACAAACTCGTTTCACTCAAACAAATCTGATTTTGCTCGGCTCATTCTATTTAATTTTTATCTTAAAATCTGGAATGTAACTCACTTATTTTTATGTTTATCAAAGGAAATGGAAAATGTTAATGGGAAGAAAAAATATAAAAATAGAGTTTAGGTATGATGGAAGTAGGTACTATGGCTTTCAGAGACAGCCTAATAAAATAACTGTTCAAGGAGAAATAGAAAAAATTTTAAAAATTGTAACAAAAGAAGATATAAATTTAATTTCTGCAGGTAGAACAGATAGAGGAGTTCATGCAAATCATCAAGTATCTAATTTCTATACTTCCTCAAGTATTCCAGTGGGAAAATATAAGTATCTTTTGACAAGAGCCTTACCTAAAGATATAGATATATTATCAGTTGAAGAGGTAAATGAGGATTTTAATGCTAGACATGATGCTAAAATGAGAGAATATGTCTATATTATATCTTGGGATAAAAATCCTTTTGAAGCGAGATATTGTAAGTTTGTAAAAGATAAAATTGATGCAGAAAAATTAGAAAGGATATTTTCTAGTTTTCTAGGTGTACATGATTTTAAAAATTTTAGATTGAGTGATTGTATGAGTAAAGTGACTGTAAGAGAGATTTATAGCATAGATGTAAAATATTTTTCAGAAAACAAACTAAGAATATTTATAAGAGGTAGTGCTTTTCTAAAATCTCAAGTTAGAATTATGGTTGGAACTGCTCTTGAAGTATATTATAAAAACCTAAGTGAAAATCATATAGAATTAATGTTAAATGATTTTTCTAAAGAATATAAAAAATATCTTGTTGAAGCAGAAGGTCTTTATTTAAATAAAATTAATTATTCTTGACAGCTTAGTTTAATAGAGTTATAATGAAAAATGGAAACAATTTGTAAAAAATGCCACTAACACTAGTGTATATAGATTATTATTTCCCAAAAAGAAGGTTTTTAAACCTTCTTTTTCTTTACAAAAATATTTTATCTATTTTTGTAAAGACTACAAAATTAAAATAATTATAGATATAATATATACTATATATATTTTTATATAAATTTTATATAGTAATATATAAAAACATTCTAAAAAAAAGCATACATTCCGTATATTTGTGAATATTTCAGTTTTAAAAATAATATATAAAATACTAAATTAATTAGGTTGACTTTAATTGTTAAAAGTGTTATCATTAGCCTATAGGCTAAAATAGAATTTGCTTAACTTTTTTAAATAATACAAAATATTTTTTTACAGATAAACTAAATTAAGGAGGAATTTGTATGCTTTTTAAAACTACTGAAGAACATGAAGCTCTTCGTATGCAAGTGAGAGAATTTGTTGAGACTGAGGTTAAACCTATTGCAGCAATGCTAGACAAAGAAAATAAATTCCCGCATGAAGCGATAGAGAAGTTTGGAAAAATGGGATTCATGGGTCTACCATATCCAAAAGAATATGGTGGAGCGGGTAAAGACATCCTAAGCTATGCAATAGCTGTTGAAGAATTATCAAGAGTTGATGGGGGAACTGGGGTTATTCTATCTGCTCATGTTTCTTTAGGATCATACCCTATATTTGCTTTTGGTACAGAAGAACAAAAGAAAAAATACCTTACACCTTTAGCTAAAGGGGAAAAATTAGGAGCATTTGGACTTACAGAACCTAATGCTGGTTCAGATGCAGGTGGAACTGAAACAACTGCAGTTAAAGAAGGAGATTACTACATATTAAATGGAGAAAAAATCTTCATAACAAATGCTGATGTTGCAGAAACTTATGTTGTTTTTGCTGTAACTACTCCTGATATTGGAACAAAAGGTATAAGTGCTTTCATAGTTGAAAAAGGATGGGAAGGATTTACATTTGGAGATCACTATGATAAATTAGGAATTCGTTCATCTTCAACTTGCCAATTATTATTTAATAATGTAAAAGTTCCTAAAGAAAACCTTTTAGGAAAAGAAGGAGATGGATTTAAAATAGCTATGTCTACTCTTGATGGAGGACGTATAGGTATAGCTGCTCAAGCATTAGGAATTGCCCAAGGTGCTTTTGAACATGCTTTAGAATATGCAAAAGAAAGAGAACAATTTGGAAAACCAATAGCTTTCCAACAAGCTGTTTCATTTAAACTTGCAGATATGGCAACAAAATTAAGAACAGCTAGATTCTTAATATACAGTGCTGCTGAATTGAAAGAACACCATGAACCTTATGGAATGGAATCTGCAATGGCAAAACAATATGCTTCAGACATAGCTCTTGAAGTTGTAAATGATGCTCTACAAATATTTGGAGGTTCTGGATATCTAAAAGGAATGGAAGTAGAAAGAGCATATAGAGATGCTAAAATTACTACTATTTATGAAGGAACAAATGAAATTCAAAGAGTTGTTATAGCTTCTTACTTAATAGGAAAACCACCTAAATCAGATTCAGCTGCAGCAGTGGCTAAAAAGAAAAAAGGACCAGTTACAGGACCTAGAAAAAATATAATATTCAAAGATGGATCTGCTAAAGAAAAAGTTGCAGCATTAGTTGCAGCATTAAAAGCAGATGGATATGATTTCACTGTTGGTATTCCTCTTGATACTCCAATTGGAAAATCTGAAAGAGTTGTAAGTGCTGGTAAAGGAATTGGAGATAAGAAGAACATGAAGTTAATTGAAAAATTAGCTGTACAAGCAGGAGCTTCTGTTGGATGTTCTAGACCAGTTGCAGAAACATTACAATATTTACCACTTGATCGTTATGTAGGAATGTCAGGACAAAAATTTGTTGGAAATCTTTATATAGCTTGTGGAATTTCAGGAGCTTTACAACACTTAAAAGGAATTAAAGATGCAACAACAATAGTTGCTATAAATACAAATGCAAATGCACCAATATTTAAAAATGCTGACTATGGAATAGTTGGAGATGTAGCAGAAATACTACCACTATTAACTAAAGAATTAGACAATGGTGAAGCTAAGAAAGATGCTCCTCCTATGAAGAAAATGAAGAGAGTTTTACCTAAAGTAATGTACAGTCCTCATGTGTATGTATGTAGTGGTTGTGGACATGAATACAATCCTGAAATAGGGGATGAAGATTCTGATATCAAACCAGGAACTAGATTTAAAGATTTACCTGAAGATTGGACTTGTCCTGATTGTGGAGATCCAAAATCTGGATATATAGATGCAAAATAAAAAATATAATTAAGGAGGATATCTTATGCATAATGTTAGAAATATAACTGAAAATCTTTATTGGATAGGAGCAAATGATCGTCGTCTTGCACTTTTTGAAAATATACACCCTATCCCTGAAGGAGTATCATATAACTCATATATGTTACTAGATGAAAAAACAGTTGTTTTTGATACTGTTGATTGGTCTGTAACTAGACAATATGTTGAAAATATAGAATATTTATTAAATGGAAGAGAATTAGATTACCTAGTAGTACATCATATGGAACCAGATCACTGTGGTTCAATTGAAGAATTAGCTCTTCGTTATCCAAATTTAAAAATTATATCATCTGAAAAAGGATTTATGTTCATGAGACAATTTGGATATAAAAATATCAATGGTCATGAATTAATAGAAGTAAAAGAAGGAGATAAATTTAAATTTGGTAAACATGAAATAGTATTTTTAGAAGCACCTATGGTTCACTGGCCAGAAGTTTTAGTAAGTTTTGATACAACAAATGGAGCTTTATTCTCAGCTGATGCTTTTGGTTCTTTTAAATCACTTGATGGAAGACTATTTAATGATGAAGTAAATTGGGATAGAGATTGGTTAGATGAAGGTCGTCGTTATTTAACAAACATTGTTGGAAAATATGGTCCTCATATTCAACATCTATTAAAAAAAGCAGGACCAATTGTAGATAAAATTAAATTTATCTGTCCTCTACATGGTGTAGTTTGGAGAAATGATTTCGGATATATTATAGATAAATATAACAAATGGAGCAGATATGAACCTGAAGAAAAGGGTGTGTTAATTGCTTATGCTTCAATGTATGGAAATACAGAAAATGCTGTTGAAATTATAGCTAAAAAATTGGCTGAAAAGGGAGTTACAAATGTAAAAATGTATGATGTTTCTAACACTCATGTTTCATATTTGATTTCTGATTTATTTAAATATAGCCACTTAATTATAGCTTCTCCTACATATAACTTAGGAATTTATCCAGTTATACATAACTTTGTAATGGATATTAAGGCATTAAACTTACAAAATAGAACAGTTGCAATAGTTGAAAATGGTTCTTGGGCAAGAAAATCAGGAGATTTATTACAAGAATTCTTTGAAACTCAAGTAAAAGATATAGCTGTTTTAAATGAAAAAGTAGGATTGACTTCATCAGCTAATAATGTAAATCTAGATGAAATGGATGCACTTGTTGAAGTTTTAGTTGAATCTTTAAAAAAATAATATAAGATAATATTAGGGACTGTTTAAACAGTCCCTAATTTTTAATTTGCATATTTTTTAACATCTTCAAGAGTTTCATCAGCTAACAAATTACTTATTTCAACAATTTCTTCCATAATCTTAGTCTTTTCTTCTTTAGTCATTGTCTCATTGTTACTCAGTATTAAATTTGCATAAGTAAAGACTCCTTGTATAAATATAGATTTTTTAAATATATTTAGATTTTCTGAAAATATAACTTCCATTAATTCTTTTTTTAAATTTTCAATCAAACCATCAATAAAACTTTTATTATTAAATAGAAAAGACATTATGTTAAAACCTTCATTATCTTTATCCATAAGAATCGCCTCCTATCTTTTATATATTATACATCTTTTTGGATTTAAAATATAGATAGTTAATATATTTTGTATATATATTTTTTGCTTTAATTTCAAATATTATATTATACTAATATTTAAAAATCTTTACTTGACAAGAATTTTATTTTTTTGTATAATCAATACTGTAAGTGTATTTAAATCAAAAAATATGTTTATTTATGGTTTAGAAACAGAACATTTTTAAGAGAGGTAAAATATGGAAGAGCTATTAAAAGAACTTGTTGAAAAAAATAGAAAATTTGCTGTAGATGGAAATGTTGCTAATTATATTCCAGAACTTGATAAGGCAGATAAAAATGCTTTAGGAGTTTATGTAACAACCTTAGATGGTCAAGAATTCTTTGCTGGAGATTACAATACAAAGTTTACAATACAAAGTATATCAAAAATAATTTCTTTGATGCTCGCAATATTAGATAATGGTGAAGAATATGTGTTTTCAAAAGTTGGAATGGAACCAAGTGGGGATCCATTTAACTCTATAAGAAAACTAGAAACTTCAAGTAGAAAAAAACCATACAATCCTATGATAAATGCAGGAGCAATAGCTGTGGCATCTATGATAAAAGGAAAAAATGAAAAAGAAAGATTTACAAGATTATTAGATTTTGCAAAATTAATTACAGAAGATGATAGTTTAGATATAAATTATAAGATATATTGTGGAGAAGCAGATACAGGATTCAGAAATTTCTCTATGGCCTACTTTTTAAAAGGTGAAGGAATAATTGAAGGAAATGTTGAAGAAGCTCTTACTGTGTATTTTAAACAATGTTCAATAGAAGGGACAGCTAAAACTATATCAACATTAGGTAAGTTTTTAGCAAATGATGGTGTTCTTTCAAATGGAGAAAGAATAATAACAACAAGAATGGCAAAAATAGTTAAAACATTAATGGTAACTTGTGGAATGTATGACAGTTCAGGGGAGTTTGCAGTAAAAGTTGGAATACCTTCAAAAAGTGGAGTAGGTGGAGGAATTTGTTCTGTTGTTCCAGGTAAAATGGGAATAGGAGTATATGGACCTGCTTTAGATAAGAAAGGTAACTCTTTAGCTGGTGGACATTTACTTGCTGATTTATCTGAAGAACTTTCTTTAAATATTTTTTAATGCTTAGAAGTAATTATTTTTATATAAAGGGGGTTGAATTATGGAGTTATTAAATTCTATAGTTGGACAAATTAACACGGTTCTATGGTCTTATGTTCTTATCGCACTTTTAATTTTATCAGGGCTATTATACACAATAAGAACAGGTTTTGCTCAAGGAAGATTATTAGGTGACATGGTTGCCTTAATAACTGGAAAACTTTCTTCTCTAAGAGATGGTGAAAAGAAAGTTGCAGGTCAAGTAACTGGATTCCAAGCATTCTGTATAGCTGTTGCTTCTCACGTTGGAACAGGTAACCTTGCTGGAGTTGCAATAGCAGTTGCAGTTGGAGGACCTGGAGCATTATTCTGGATGTGGGTTATCGCACTTTTAGGAGGAGCAACAAGTTTGATAGAAAACACTTTAGCTCAAACTTATAAAGTGAAAGAAGCAAATGGTGGATTCAGAGGAGGACCTTCTTATTACATGGAAAAAGCCTTAGGTCAAAAAACTTTAGGTTACATCTTCTCTGTTATAGTTATAGTAACATTCGCATTTGTATTCAATACAGTTCAAGCTAATACTATAGCTCAAGCTTTTGAAACTACATTCAATATGAGTTCTGCAGTAGCAGGAGTAATCTTAGCAGTTCTTACAGCTTTAATCATCTTCGGAGGATTAAACAGAATAGCTAATGTTGTTTCTTTTATGGTTCCAATAATGGCTATTGGATATGTTATAGTTGCTTTATATGTTTTAATCGTTAATGCAGTTCATATTCCAGGATTATTTATGAGCATCATTGAAGCAGCTTTTGGTCTAAAACAAGCTGTCGGTGGAGCAATTGGAGTTGCTATGTTACAAGGTATTAAGAGAGGACTATACTCTAACGAAGCAGGTATGGGAAGTGCTCCAAACGCAGCGGCTACTTCAAACGTATCTCACCCTGTAAAACAAGGTTTATTACAAGCTTTCGGTGTATTCGTTGATACTATCTTAATTTGTAGTGCAACTGGTTTCATCGTTTTACTATACCCTGAATACAACACTATAGGAGAAAAAGGAATTAAATTAACTCAACTTGCTCTATCTCACTCAGTTGGAGCTTGGGGAGCTGGATTTATAACTCTATGTATCTTCTTATTTGCTTTCAGTTCATTAGTAGGAAACTACTACTATGGAGAAGCAAACTTAGAATTCTTAACTAAGAGTAAAACTTCTATGTTAGTATTTAGAGTTTTAACAGTTGCTTGTGTATACTTAGGATCAGTTGCAAGTTTAGGACTTGTTTGGGATATAGCTGATGTATCTATGGGTATTATGGCATTAATGAATATAGTTGTTATTGCAATACTTTCTCCAAAAGCTATTGCTATTATCAATGACTATATTAAACAAAGAAAAGAAGGAAAAAACCCTGTATTTAGAGCTAAAGATATACCTGGTTTAGAAAATACAGAATGTTGGGATGACTAATATATTATATTAAATGTGTTAGAACACTCTCGACTTTTAGTCGTGAGACATGTACTCGTAGGGTATGAATAACACCAACATTGAAAATGTTGTACTAAAATTTGCAATTTTACTAATTTTAATGTATAATATATTTAGAACATTAGCAACTGAATATATGGAGTTAAGGCTAGTAAACAGTAGCCTTGTAAAATATTCACTGTTCTGTATAGTTGTTCTTTTTAAATATAATATACAGATAAAAGTAGCGGTGTAGACGCAAGTCTTATCCAGTAGTGGCTATCGTGGACTAGCCAAAAAGAATAAGGGTTTTAAAACCAAACTTCTTAGAAGACAACTTAATTTATTGTCTTAGAAACTCTTAACTTCAGTTAAGAGTAGTTCATAAATATTCCTTATTTCTAATTGAGTAGGAGTTATTACAAATGTAATAACTCCTATTTAATAAAACAATTTTTAAAGTGAATTTAAAAATATCACTTTATTTAGATATGTTTTAAAATAAGGAATATCTTATGCACTATATGGAAGTGGTTTAAGACAAGTTACAATGGAAAGAGCATTGATTATTTGTCTTGCAGAACCTATATTAAATCCAATTTGGGTTTATTTAGGAAATGGAGAAGTTCCATCTATGACTACAGTTATAGGAGTGTCATTTATTTTATTAGGAGCTATAACAGATATCTTATTTACTTCAAGAGCTAAAAAGACTGAGAAAAATTAAAAATTCAAATTAACCTTTATATAAAAATAAAGAGAGACTATTTCAAAATTTTAAATTTGTAAATAGTCTCTTTTATATTTTTTATTCCACAGTGATATATGCATCTTTAATTTTACAAGCTGCAACATTTTCTTCATTTAAAACAGCTCTAAATTTCCATTTCTTACCTTTTTCAAGTTCATCTATAGTAGTGATAGCATCTCCAACTCTATTACCTTTTTTATCAAAACAAGGAATAGATAAACGAAGATTTTTCTTAGTGCTTCCATTATGAGTCAAAGTTCCTGTTATCACAGCAGTATATTGATCAACTTCCATTTCAACTCCTGAAAATTTATATTTTGTATCTTTGACTTTTACTTCACTATCACTTCCACCAATAACAGCACCTATAATTTTTCCAGTTGTTTTTATTACAGCACCCGTAACAGAGCCAACAGCACTGATAGTACCTCCTACAACACTTCCAGTTGCACTTACAAGTCCACAACTTACTAAACTTAAACTTAAATTTATTAATAAAAATATTTTTTTCATAAACACCATTCCTTTTATTTTTTATACACTATATTATATTAGAATTTATTTTTTGAGTAAAGGTTTAAAAATATGTTATAATAAATAATCAAAAATTATGGAGGAGAAAAATTTAATGGAAGAAATTTTAGTCTTTGGACATAAAAATCCAGATACAGATAGTATTTGTTCAAGTATAGCAATGTCAAATTTAAGAAAACAACAAGGACTTAATGCTATTCCTTGTCGTCTTGGTGAAATTAATAAAGAAACAAAATTTGTTTTAGATAAAATAGGAATAAAAAGTCCTAAACTTTTAAAAACAGTAAGTGCTCAAATAACAGATTTAAGTTATGTTGAGAAGAGTACAGTATCTACAGAAGACTCAATCAAAGAAGCATTAGACTTAATGACAAAAGAAAATTTCTCAAGTTTACCAGTTATAGATACAGAAGGATATTTTAAAACTATGTTAAGTATTTCAGATATTGCAAATACTTATTTAGAAATAGATTATTCAGATTTATTTAGCAAGTACAGCACTACCTTTGAAAACTTAAAAGAAGCTTTGGAAGGAGAAGTTATAAGTGGAAACTATCCTGAAGGAGAAATTGCTTCAAATCTAAAGGAAGCTTCAGAATTAGAGAGTTTGAAGAAAGGTGATATAGTTATAACAACTTCTTTAACAGATGGTATAGATAAATCTATTCAAGCTGGAGCAAGAGTTGTTATAGTATGTTGTAGAAAAGGTGACTTTATAAGTCCTCGTGTAACATCAGAATGTGCAATTATGCTAGTTAGACATTCATTCTTTAAGTCTATATCTCTAATCAGCCAATCAATATCAGTTGGTGGGATTTTAAATACAGATAAAGTTTTATTCAACTTTAATAAAGAAGATTTCTTAAGTGAAATTAGAGGGATAATGAAAGATGCAAATCAAACTAACTTCCCTGTTTTAGAAGATGATGGGAAAGTATATGGAACAATAAGAACAAAGCACCTTATAGATTTCCACAGAAAAAAGGTAATTATGGTTGACCATAATGAATTTTCACAATCAGTTGAAGGAATACAAGATGCACATATACTTGAAGTTGTAGATCATCATAAGTTTGCTAACTTCCAAACAAATGAAGCTACAAAAATAAGAACAGAACCAGTTGGTTGTACATCTACAATAGTATATGGACTATATAAGGAAGCTAAGATTGAACCTGATGAAAAAACTGCTTTACTTATGTTAAGTGCAATTCTTTCTGATACTTTACTTTTTAAATCTCCTACTTGTACAAGTAGAGATGTTGAAGTTGCAAAAGAATTAGCAAAACTTGCAAAAGTAGACAATATACAAGAATATGGTATGGAAATGCTAGTTGCGGGAACTTCAATGGCTAAGTCAAGTATGAAAGAAATTATAAATCAAGATAAGAAGATATTCCCTATTGGAGATATGGAAATTGCAGTTGCTCAAATCAATACAGTACAAATAGAAGAATTGTCTGCAAGAAAAGAAGAAATAGCAAAAGAAATTGAACACGAAATAGGAAAATATGGGTATTCATTATTCTTATTTGTTGTGACAGATATTATAAATTCAAATTCTCTAGTATTTACTTATGGAAAAGAAATTGAATTAGTAGAAAATGCCTTTAAGAAGGAAGTAGTTAATAATGAAATTTTACTTGAAAATGTTGTTTCAAGAAAAAAACAAATTATACCTTTCTTAATGACAGCAGCTCAAAATATGTAAATCTAAAATCCCATAACTTTCTAAAAATAGAGAGCTATGGGAATTTTTTTAATTTAAAAAAATTTAAAACTTTTATTTATAGAAGAAAGAAATGAAAAAACTTTGTGACTTAAAGCTTTTTATTGAATATTTCTATTTTATATGATACAATCTAAAAAAATTATCACATAAGGAGAGGACAATGAGGAAAATATCAATATTTCTGTTTTTGGTTTTTAATCTTTTAGCATTTTCAAATACATTTAATGAGAATGAAGAAGAAAGAACAATTTTAAAACAAGAACAAAGATCTGAGCAAGAAAGATTGCAAAAAGAATATCAACAAAGAGAAGATAATTTTAATCAATTAAAAACAGAAAAACAAGAAACTTCTGTAGATGAAATTAAATTTCATATATCTCAAATAAATTTAGAAGATAATGAAAAACTATTAAATGAAATAGAAAAAGAGAATATATTAGGAAAATATTTAGATAGAGATTTAGGAAGTATAGATATAACAAATTTAATTACAAACTTGACAAATAGATTAATAGAAAAAGGATATATTACGTCAGTTGCAAGCATTTCAGAAAATAATGATTTAAGTACAAAAACTTTAAATTTAAAAATAATTCCAGGAAAAATAGAAAAAATAATACTTAATGAAGATAAAACTTTGGATAATTTAAAGAAATATTTTTTAGTTGATACTAAGGCAGGGAAAGTATTAAACATAAGAGATTTAGATACTACAACAGAGAACTTTAATTATCTTGAAGCAAATAATATGACTATGGAAATCATACCAAGCAAAATACCAAATCATTCAATAGTAAAATTAAAAAATGAGATGAAAGAAAAATTTACAGTATCAGCATTAATAAATAATTATGGAGAAGATAGACAAAATGCTATTTGGAGAGGCGGAGTATCAATTAATATAGATAGTCCTTTAGGAATTGGCGACAGAGTCTATTTTTCATATATGACAGTTCATAAAAAGAAAGCAGATAGAAGTTGGAAAAGAATAACAGAAAGCCTAAAACCAGGAGAAATATTACCAATAGGTCCAAAAGGTTATGACCCAGCGAAAGATACTCTACCATACAAAAGAGAATTAGACTTATATAATTTTAGATATACTATGAAATTTAGAGACTATACTTTATCTTTAGGAAGTAGTAGAAGTGAAAATATTAGTAGTTTTTACACTCCAACTACTATCTATGATATGGAAACAATAAGTAACACTTTTTCAGTTAATTTAGATAAAATCCTATTAAGAGATCAAAAGAATAAATTAAGTTTTGGGATAGGATTAAAAAGGAAACATAATCAAAGCTATATAGAAGAAGCTCTTTTATCAGATAGAGTTTTAACAATAGGAGATATTTCTTTAAATGGGACAACAACATTTTATGGAGGATTACTAGGAGTTTCTTTAGGATATGAAAGAGGAATAAGAGCATTAGGTGCATCTTCCACTCCAAAAGCAGAGTTTATGAAATATACATTAAATACTAATTACTATAAGCCTTTAACTCAAAAACTAGTATATAGATTTAATACGAATATTACTCATTCAAATGATGTTCTTTATGGCTCAGAAAAATATTCAATGGGTGGAGTAGGAAGTGTTGGAGGTTACCATAGAACTGGAAATATACAAGGTGATAAAGCAATAGAAATAGAAAATGAATTATCGTATAGAGTGTTGAACTCAGAAAAATTTGGGAAATTAAGTCCTTATCTAAGTTATTCATATGGTAAAGTAAGAAATAATAAGAATAGCTCAGTGTATAGAAAAGGATATATGTCAGGCGCTTTACTAGGTTTAAGATACAATATGAAGTATTTAGATTTAGATGTAGCCTATGCGAAACCTTTGGCTCATTCAAACTATTTAAAACCTAAAAATAGGGAAATATATTTTAGTGCAACATTAAAATTTAAATTTTAGATGGGAGATAATAAATGAGAAATAAATTTTTTAAGAAATTCATAACAGTAATTTTTTTACTGATATATAATATAGAAATATTTGCAGCAAATCTAGTTGTAGATCCTAATTCAAATCATAATACTAAACTTGATGAATCTGCAAATGGAGTTCCTGTTGTTAATATATCTACTCCTAATAAAAATGGAATAAGTATAAATGAGTTTAGTGAATATAATATTGATGAAAAAGGGCAGATATTAAATAATGCAGATAATGTAGGGAGAAGCTATCTTGGTGGTCTGATAAATGCCAATCCAAACTTAGCACCTAATCAAGCAGCTAATTTAGTAATTCTTCAAGTAAATGGCTCTAATCGTTCACAAATTGAAGGATATTTAGAAGCATTAAGTAGAGAAAGAATAGATGTTATTCTAGCCAATGAAAATGGTCTATATATCAATAATTCTGGAACTATCAATATTAAAAATTTTACAGCGACAACAGGTAGAGTTAATCTAAAAGATGGAGACTTTATTGGAATAGATATTGAAAAAGGTAATATAGTTATAGGTCCTAAAGGAATGGATGGGACTAATGCCAACTATGTTGAACTAATAGCAAAGACACTTGAATTAAGAGGAAAAGTTGTAGCTAATGATTTAAAAGTAGTTGCAGGCTCTAATAGTACAACTTCTACTAATAATATTGCAATAGATGCAAAAGAATTAGGTGGAATGTATGCAAATACAATAAAGATAATAAGTACAGATAAGGGAGCAGGAGTAAATTCTGATGCCTTTATTGTGTCTAAAGATAGTAAATTAGAAATAACTGCTGATGGAAAAATAAAGGTAAATAAGATACAAGGTAAAGGAATTGATATTAAAGGGAAGGAATATGAACAAAAAGATTTAGCATATTCTGATGAAGGAATATCAATAAATGCAGATAAAATTAAATTATCTGGAACAGGAACACAAGCAAATAAACAA
>ERZ773062.323-NODE-323-length-28326-cov-23.291535_pt1 | contig 28326 bp, 27 predicted proteins | sample MGYA00580626_ERZ773062 | MGnify/ENA primary metagenome ERZ773062 (study PRJEB29015, sample SAMEA2738003) | human oral metagenome | biome: human oral; feature: human-associated habitat; material: dental | place: China | collected 2058 ... | reverse complement strand
TGGCCGCCGGAAGCTTCGAGCTGTGCGCGCAGAGCCTCTGCCTTCGCGCGGGCGGCCTCAGCTTCGGCCGCCTTCGCAGCGGCTTCCGCCGCGGCGAGCTGCGCCTTCAGTTCCTCGATATTCTCGCTCATAGTGTTGCCTTTCGGCTGCGGGCGCGGGGCGCCACTGTACTTCGACGTCTCCGCAACAGTATCCCTTGGGACCGCGGTCCCAAGCGAGTTATGCGGCGTGGGTTGGGTGTGGGATTCGTCCACAAGCCCACCGCGCGCATCCCAGTTATCCACAGGGGGTCGTTCTCGTGTGTTCCCCGGGTGTTTACGGGGGCTAGCGTGGGGTCATGAACGTGCCACGATGGATGGCTCGTCGGCGCATGGCCGCGCTGACGAAAGCCGTATACGACAGCGCCCTGATGGAGGACGACGAACCCGCCGAGCCCAGTGTCGCCCGTCTCTTGCCCGGCGGTGCGACCGTCGCAGCGCTCATCGTCGTGGTCGTCATGATCGCGGCCGTCGGCGTGTGGAGGCACGCCGCGAGGGTGGAACGCTCTCCGTCCCTCGCTCAATCCGCGTCGCAGCAAAGCGGCGATGTCACACCCTCAACGGGCGAGCCGCCACAACCCGCAGCCTCGCCCAGCAACGGCGGAGGAGACGTCGTCGTCTACGTCTCCGGTGCCGTCGCCGCGCCCGGCGTCCTCACCCTGCCGGCCACCTCCCGAGTCCTCGACGCGATCACCGCGGCTGGAGGCGCGCTACCCGAGGCCGACCTGGAATCGATCAACCTCGCCCGCATCCTCGTCGACGGGGAACAGATACGGGTCGGCGTTGTCGGAGAGACACCACCACCCGCCTCAGCCGAAGTGGGCACAGCCGCTCGGTCCTGCGTTCGCCTGGCCACCGCGACCGAGGACGAGCTGCAGACCCTGCCCGGCATTGGCCCAGCACTCGCCCAGCGCATCATGTCCTATCGATCCACACATCCGCGCCTGAACTCCGTCGAAGAACTTGACGATGTCCCGGGTATCGGACCATCACTCATCGAGAAGATCCGACCCGGGGTGTGCCCATGAGCAATACGCAGCCACGATGCGCTCCCCGCATGATCGATCTACGCCTCGCCCCAGCAGCCGCCGCGACCTGGGCGGCCACCTGGTGGGCGACAGGACACCCGGCTCCCAACGCCACGATCTATGGGTGCGTCCTCGCGGCGCTGTGCTGCGCCGCCTCCTACGTCCGCACACGCCAAGGACGCACGAGCCCGAAGCACGCCCTCACGCCACCCAGATCCTTGCGCCTCGGCCTCGCGCTCATCCTCGCGTGCGCGGCCTGCGCGCTCGCGGTTGGCTCCACCGCCCGCCGGGACTACGACGACGACCCCGCCCAACGTGACTCCGGATCCATCCACGCGCGTGTCGTACTCCAAAGCGACCCCGCCCCCGCATCGTCCGTCTTCTCCGACAGGCGACGTGCTCGCGTGCACGTCGAAGCGATCTCTGAAGGGGAGGAATGGCTCCCCTCGAACGCGACCGCGCTCGTCACCGCACCCGGATGGGACGGCGGCGCGCGCGGCGACGTCTACGAGGTCTGGGGGAGCCTGGACACGACCTTCGCGGCTGACGCGCCATCGGTAGGCGCAATACGCGCCAGGCGCGCACGCCTCATTGAGCGGCCCGGCGGCCTGGCCGCCTGGAGACGCGCCACTCACCAAGCTTTCGGCCAGGCCTGTCGCTCCCTGACCGCAGACGCGCGCGCCCTCGTCCCCGGCATGGCGATCGGGGACGACCGAGGACTGCCCGCAGACCTCTCCCAGGCGATGAAGACAACCTCCCTCACCCACCTCACCGCCGTCTCCGGCTCCCACATCGTCATCATCCTGGCCACCGTCACCCTCGTCCTGCCCGCGCGAAGACTCCTGCGCGTCGCGGCAACCCTCCTCGTCCTAGGGACGATCCTCACCCTCGTCGGCCCCGACGCTTCTGTCGTGCGCTCCGTCTGCGTCGCATCCGTCGCCGCTCTTGGCCTCATCCTTGGGCGCGACGGCCAACCAATCGCGGCACTGTGCGCCGTCGTGATCGCCACCCTCCTCATCGATCCCTGGGCGTCCCGTTCCTACGGATTCGCCCTGTCGGCGCTCGCCGCGCTCGCGGTCGTCGGTCCCTCGGCGGCGCTGATTCGTCGATCGCGCCGGTATCTTCGTGGAGACACGCGCGTGGGAAAGGTACTGCGCCGCCTGACGGAGTTGGTGTGCGTGCCCGCCCTCGCCGAGCTTGCGACCGCGCCCCTCATCGTCTCCCTGTCCGGGAACGTTCCCATCTGGGGGATCGCGGCCAATGTTATCGCTGAGCCCGCCGTTCCGGTCGCGACGGTCGCGGGACTGGCGGGGGCTCTTCTCGCCCCGCTGAGTATCCGCGCGGCCTCAGGGTGCGCTGTCGTCGCCTCGTGGGCGACCACGTGGATTGCCGGAACTGCGCGCTGGGCCGCTTCCCTGCCCGGCAACGGGGTGCGCGTGCCGGGTGGTTCTTCTACTGTTCTGAGCGTGTATGCGTGCTGCGGCGTCGGATGGATCGCGTGGCAGGCGTGGGCGCGCTGGGGTGCGCCGCTCGTGGGAGAGCAGGCAGCGTGAGAGGAGAACAGGCACCCACGCACGGGTGTGATCGCCGAGCGCTCGAGCAAGCTGGTGACACCTGCCACGACTCGTGTCCGCCCATGGCAAAGATGGACGCAGATGGGGCCGCTGGGTGGCAGACTTAGACAGTTAGCGGTTCAGCGGAAAGGCAGGAAGACGTGGCAGCACGCGGTTCGCGCCCGGCGGCACCCGCCCAGATCACGCTGGCACCCATCGTGTTGATCAAAGGCCCCGAAGGCCTCCTCGTCGACCGCGCCCTCGATCAGTTGCGGGCCCTCGCCCACGAGGCCGACCCCAACCTCGAGCGCACTGACATCAACGCGGCTACCTACCAGGCCGGGCAGCTCGACGTCATCGCCTCGCCCTCACTCTTCGGCGAATCCCGCATGGTGATCATCCGGGACCTGGAGACCATGAGCGATGCCCTCGCCAACGACCTCATCGCCTACGCCGCGGCCCCTGCCCCCGACGTGTGGATGTTCCTGGCCCACCCCGGGGGCAACGCCCGCGGCAAGAAGGTCATCGACACGATCACGAAGGCAAAATGGCCAGTGATCCCCGCCGATCCGCTGAAAAACGACCGTGATAAGCTGGCGCTGATCGCCTCCGACGTGCGCGCCGCACACCGACAGATGGATACCGAGGCCCAGCAGGCCCTCGTGGATGCTCTCGGCAACGACCCTCGCTCGATGGCCGGTGCCCTGGCCCAGCTTCTCTCCGATGTCAGCGGTCGCATCACCCTGGAGGACGTGCGCCGCTACCAGGCCGGACGCGTCGAGGCCACGGGCTACGACGTCGCCGACGCGGCCGTCGCGGGCAACTCCGCGAAAGCCCTGACGCTTGCCCGTCACGCCTTCGCGACCGGCATCGCCCCCCAGCTGCTCGTCACTGCCCTGGCCATGAAGTTCCGTGCCATGGCGAAGGTATCCATCGGAGGATCGGCATCGGCCCTCAAAATGGCTCCCTGGCAGGTGGACCGAGCCCGACGAGAACTGCGCGGCTGGTCCGACGCCTCACTGGCGGGGGCCTTCGGTGCCATCGCAACGGCGGACGCCGAAACAAAGGGCGCGTCGCGGGACCCGCAACGCGCCATCGAAAAAGCAATTATCACCATTTGCAGGCTGCGCGGGCGCTAAGAACCCGCCCCGGCCTCGTCTATCGGACCTACGTAGGGAACGAAGAGGAGCGGAATGAAAACCATTCGAACGCTGGTGGGGAGGCTGCGCGAGTTTAAGAAACCCGCGATCCTGACCCCGCTGTTCATCATCGGGGAGGTTATCCTCGAGTGCTTGATCCCGCTGACCATGGTCACGCTCGTGGACGCGCTCGACGGAGTATCCCTCAGCCCCGTCCTGAGACTGGGGCTGATCCTCATAGGCCTGGCCTTCGCCTCGCTCACGTGCGGCATTCTCGCCGCCCGCTTCTCGGCGACCGCATCGGTGGGCCTGGCCAAGAATCTGCGTCATGATCTGTTCTTCAAGGTGCAGGACTTCTCCTTCGCCGATATCGACCGTTTCTCCACGTCCTCGCTGGTAACCCGCATGACGACGGACGTGACGAACGTTCAGAACGCCTTCGGTATGCTGATCCGCATCGCAGTGCGCGTGCCGCTCATGATCGTTTTCTCCATCGTCATGGCCTGGCGGATCAACTCCCAGATGGCGCTGATCTTCCTCGGCATGGTGCCGCTGCTCGCAATCATCCTGGCCGTCATTGTGCTGGTTGCCTTCCCGATTTTCCGCCGTATTTTCAAGAAGTACGATGCGCTGAACAACTCGGTGCAGGAGAACGTCGCCGCTATCCGCGTGGTGAAGTCCTTCGTCACCGAGGAGCACGAGACGACCAAGTTCCGTGCCGCCTCGCAGGACGTGCGCAAGGACTTCACGAACGCCGAGAAGCTCATCGCACTCAACAGTCCCGTCATGATGCTCTTCATCTTTGCGGCCATCGTCGCCGTCGACTACATTGGCGCCTCGATCATCGTGAATTCGGGTGGCACAGAGCTGACGAAGGGTGGCCTGACCGCGCTCATCACCTACGGCATCCAGATTCTCGTGCATATGCTCATGCTCGCCTTCATCTTCGTCATGACGACGATGGCCGCCGAGTCCGCGAATCGTATTGCCGAGGTCCTTACCCACGAGCCGTCGTTGACATCCCCGGCCAACGGCGTGACGACCGTTGCGGACGGCTCCGTGGCCTTCGAGGGGGTGTCGTTCAAGTACTCCGAGAGGGCCGAAGAGAACGCGCTGTCCGACATCGACCTGCGCATCGACTCCGGCTCGACCCTTGGCATCGTCGGCGGCACCGGTTCGTCCAAGACCTCGCTCATCCAGCTGATCTGCCGACTCTACGACGTCTCCGAGGGATCCGTGAAGGTTGGAGGGCGCGACGTGCGCGATTACGACCTCTGCTCGCTGCGCGACGCGGTGTCGGTCGTCCTGCAGAAGAACGTCCTCTTCTCGGGCACGATCAAGGACAATATGCGCTGGGGCAATCCGGATGCGACCGACGCGCAGATCGAGCGCGCCTGTCAGCTCGCTCAGGCCGACGAGTTCATCCGGCAGCTGCCCGGCGGCTACGACTATGTGATCTCTCGGGGCGGCACCAACGTGTCGGGCGGCCAGAAGCAGCGCCTGTGCATCGCCCGCGCACTGCTGAAGAACCCGAAGATTCTCATCCTGGACGACTCGACCTCTGCCGTGGACACGAAGACCGACTCGCTGATCCGCGACGCTTTTGAGACCGAGATCCCGGGCACGACGACCATCATCATCGCCCAGCGCCTGTCCTCGGTGATTCATGCCGACCAGATCATCGTGCTCGACGATGGACGCATCAAGGAACGTGGCACCCACGAGGAACTGCTGGCGGCGGGTGGGGAGTATCGCGCGATCTACGACTCCCAGAACGCGGCGAGCGAAAGCGAGGTGGCCTGACATGGCACGCATGAATGGTCGTCGCATAGACGACGAGGAAAAGCTCGATGGTATCGAGCGCCCCTTCGGCCGCCTCATGTCGTACGTATTCCGTCACTACCCGGTGCGTATCAGCCTTACGGTCGTGTGCATCATCACGGCCGCAGTGGCCTCGGCGGTCGGCGCTATCTTTATGCAGCAGATCGTCGACAACGTCGTGACACCTGGCCTGGAGAGCGGTTTCGACGCGGTGCGAGGCACCCTGGTGCGCCTCGTCGTCACGATGGGCATTATCTTCAGCGCCGGCGTCATCGGCAGCTTCATCTACACCCGAGCCATGGCGATCGTGACGCAGGGGACGCTCAAGCACATGCGAGACGACATGTTCGACTCCATGGAGCGCCTGCCCCTGCGATTCTTCGACACGCACCCGCACGGCGCGATCATGTCGACCTTCACCAACGACACGGACGCGATCCGCCAGCTGATCGGCCAGTCGATCCCGACGCTCATCCAGTCGGGCCTGACGATCATCGTCCTGATCGGCACGATGCTCTACTACTCCGTGTGGCTCTTCCTCGTCGTCCTAGTGGTGGGTGTGCTCATGGCCTTCCTGACCGGAAAGCTCGGTGGGCTGTCGGGGCGCTTCATGAAGGCGCAGCAGGCTGCCCTCGCGGACGAAGAAGGCTTCATCGAAGAGATGATGGACGGTCAGAAGGTCGTCCAGGTCTTCAATCATGAGCAGGACGCCAAGGACGAGTTCGTTGAGTTCAACCAGAAGCTGTTCGACTCCTCACAGAAGGCGAACATCTACGGCAACGTGCTGATGCCGGCCCTTGGCAACATCGGCAACATCATGTATGTCGTGATCGCGATCGTCGGCGGCATCATGATCCTGGAGCAGACGCCGAACATTCACCTCTTCGGTGTCGACGTCATCACCGTCGGTGTGGTCGTGTCCTTCCTGGGCATGGTCCGTAACTTCTCGCAGACGATCGGCCAGATGTCCATGCAGGTCCCCATGATTGCCATGGGTATGGCGGGTGCCGGCCGCGTGTTCGCGCTCATTGATCAGGTGCCCGAGGAGGACGAGGGGTACGTGACCCTCGTGCGTGCGCGCGAGCTGCCCGACGGCAGCCTCGAGCCGACGGAGGAGCGCACGGGAATCTGGGCGTGGCGACACCCCCACAAGGCTGACGGCACCGTCACCTACACACGACTGCGCGGCGAGCTGGTCATGGAGGGGGTCGACTTCTCCTACGACGGCGAGAAGCAGATCCTGCACGACATATCCCTGTGGGCCAAGCCCGGCCAGAAGATCGCCTTCGTGGGAGCCACGGGTGCCGGCAAGACGACGATCACCAACCTGATCAACCGCTTCTACGACATCGCCGATGGCAAGATCCGCTACGACGGCATCAACATAAACAAGATCCACAAGCCGGACCTGCGCCGCTCCCTCGGCGTCGTCCTACAGGATGTCAAGCTCTTTTCGGGAACTGTCATGGAAAACATCCGCTACGGCCGCCTGGACGCAACGGACGAGGAATGCATCGCTGCTGCAAAGCTCACGAACGCGGACTCGTTCATCCGACGTCTGCCCGAGAGCTACGACACGATGCTGACCGGCAACGGCTCTAATCTCTCACAGGGGCAGGCTCAGCTCCTGTCGATCGCACGTGCGGCCGTCGCCGACCCGCCCGCGATGATCCTCGACGAGGCGACTTCCTCGATTGACACGCGCACCGAGGCCCTCGTGCAGCAGGGCATGGACAACCTCATGGAGGGGCGCACGGTCTTCGTGATCGCCCACCGCCTCTCGACGGTGCGAAACTCGGACGCGATCATGGTCCTTGACCAGGGGCGGATCATCGAGCGTGGTAGCCACGATGACCTGATCGACCAGAAGGGCGTGTACTACCAGCTCTACACGGGTGCCTTTGAACTTGAGTAAGCCCTGACGGATTGCAACGCCCCGGCCGCGTCGTGAACTGTGCCCCGAAACTTGGACGCTTTAGATGGTAGCCGTTGTGCGGCTTTCTGCAGGGCCTGATCCCGGTATTCTGCCAGGGTCAGGCCCTTGAGCGTTACTTTGCGTCGTGTTGTGTTCCAGTGCGTGACGTAGGCGTCGAGGTCGGCTTTGAAGCTTTCGAAGGTCTGCCTGTCTTGGCTTCGGAAGACTTTGGCCTTGAGGTGTCCGAAGACCTGTTCGGTGGCACCATTGTCGACGTAGTTGCCTGTGCGTGACATGCTCTGGATGAAATCGTTATCGACGAACGTGCGTTGAAGGGCGCGCGTTCGGCGTGGGTTGTGTGCTCGGGTTGTGACCGATATTGTTCGCGCCCGGTGTGGTCGAGGCGCATGCGGATAGGTTGTGCGCATATGGATAGGTCATTAACCTATCCGCGTCTTCATAACCTATCCGCAAGCGATGGGTTGAACCTAGACGAACCGCCGCCGGGCGCTTTTCGCACGTGAACCCGATGATGTGAGTGTGGGCCGGGCAATGTGGGTATGGGCCCGATAGTGCGCACGTCAACCCGATGACATGAGCGTGGGCAGCCCCGCCCACACTCCGATTGAGGGGTTTACGTGCGCATCAAGGGGTTTACGTGCGCATCAAGTCGATCTGAATGCTCACGCATGGATATGTTCGGTGAGAGGGCTTAGTCAGTGTCTGTGACGGACTGTCAATTGGAGTGTCCTGTCACGAGCCGCCGAAGCAGAGCATGTGCTTTAGACCGAAACGGCGTATGTGTGACGGACCGAAGCGGCGTTTGTGTGACGGACCGAAGCGGCGTTTGTGTAACGGACCGAAGCGGCGTTCGCGCGTTACACCGAAGAAGCGTATCCGTGGCAGACCGAAGCAACGTATGCCAGGAAAGAGGGGTCGGCGTGTACCGGGCATGGGAAAACCCGGCCGGCGGGTTCTGGGATAAATACTGAAGCACCGTACGCAGGGCGGCGTACTCGTCTCACGCGCCCTCGCGCAGACAGGGGAGGCCCAGGCTGGTACACGCGCGCGTGCCTGGGAGTGCGTATGCGAAAGCGGGCCGCCCACCGGGCGGCCCGCTTCAGGTCAAACGTGCGTTTGATCAGTCAGCGATCGAGGCGACGCGACGGGCAAGCTTGGACTTGCGGTTCGCGGCCTGGTTCTTGTGGATGACGCCCTTGGAGACGGCGACGTCCAGCTTGCGCGAAGCAACACGCAGAGCGGCGAGAGCCTTGTCCTTTTCGCCGGCCTCAACGGCCTCGCGGGTCTGACGGACCAGGGTCTTCAGCTCGGACTTCACGGACTGGTTACGAACGCGGCGCTTCTCGTTGGTGAGAATGCGCTTCTTCTGGGACTTAATGTTTGCCACAGTCGGATTTCTCCTTGATGTATGTCTGACAGGGTCGGTGAGGGCTGTGTCAAGACCGGGACTTAGGCGTGGGGACACCCGCAAACGGTCTTAACCAGACCCCCTGCCCGACCAGGCCGGGAGTCCAACGTCCGATCATACCAGCAGCGGGGCTTTTCGTCATTCCCCTTAGCCTTCGTGGGCCTCGTAAGGTCGGTCACGTGTCTCTCGGGTCAGTCACCGTGGGTGCGATAGTGCTCCTCAAGAGCGTCGACGACGAGCTGCCAGGTCTTCTTCGGCAAGATCGCGCCCTCACGGCGAACATCGGTGGCTTTGACCCACAGGGCACGGTCGAGACGCACCTCGGATGGGCGGCCCTTCGAGTCCCAGTCGCCAGCGCCAATGTCGAGCCAATAGCGGCCAGCGGCGGCCTCCTGGGCGGCGTCGCGCGTGTGGTCCTTGCTGGTCAGCTGGAGGATGTACACGCCGTCATCCTGCGCGCCGATGACGACGGCCGGACGATCCTTGCCGACCGACGCGTCCTCCTGGTAGGGAACCCAGGTCCAGACGACCTCGCCGGGATCAGCGTCGCCGTCCATGATGGGCGTGTACGAGGCGTGGGCGAGTGCGTCTGCGATGCTCGCTTCGTGGATCGACGTCTGGGGGCGATTGGAGGTTGCCGGGTCCTCGTAGTGATGGTGGGAACCGGAGTGCGTCCCTGAGGTCGACGATGAGCGAGGTTTTGGCGTCGAAGACTTCGGCTTACTGTTCGACTCACGCTGGCGCGGCTTGGAGGAGTTCGTCTGCGATTCCTCTGTGGTGCCGGAGATAACGCTGATGAGGAAGTTGATGAGGCCCCTGACGAATGAGTTCATGGGACCAGCATACGGCAGCGGCTGGTCCGTCTGTTTTATCCACAGGGGCATTCTGGGGCGATGGGTTATACACAGGCTCCGTCTTCGTGAATGACAGGGTGCCGTCGTCGGTTCCATTCTGGATGTGTTCGTAGAAGAACGACCACAATGAAAGGCGACGATGATGTCCACTGCAACGATTCACGGTCCGATGGTCTGTCTCGACACGTTCGGGGCCTGTGCATCCGCGTCCGGTTCGGCCGACGAATCCGGTCGTTGTGCCCTGGCCGACGCGATGCGCTGTGCCGCCGGCGGACGGCTGGACAGGGCCATCGAACACGCAGAGCAGGTATATGAAGACTCCGAAGTCTCGATTGAGCTTCGCCTCGAAGCCGCCAAACTCCGCATTGATTGGTACGCCGCGCAGGGCTCGTATGATCGCTGTCGCAGCGTGGCGGGAGAGGCTGCGCGGCTCGGAGCCGCAGCGTTGGATCGTAATCACCCACTCGTCCTCATGCTGCGTAACTCGGAGGCCTACTGGCTGTCGGTCCTCGGCTTCAACGACATGGCGGCTCGCCGCTTCTCCGCGCTGGTGGCTGACGTGAAAGCCTGCGCGGACCTCGATCCTCACATCGCATTTGCCGTCCGTAACAATTCGGCGATGCCCTGGAAGAACACGGGGAAGTGGAAGAAGGCAGCTCGCGTCTACCGGGAGCTCCTTGCCGATATGGAAGGAGCCCGGGATGAGGCTGATATGACGCTTCTGACTGTTCGTGACAATCTCGCCGAGGTGCTCTCCGCCGACCGCGAGTACGAGGAGGCGATACAACTCTACGAGCACAACATGGACGTATTGCTCACGGTTGCCGAGCACGGTGATTGGCGGGTGCTGCGCCTGCGCAATGAGATCGCACGCAATACGTGGATGGGAGGGGACCGGGCGGCAGGCGAGGATCTGTGGACTGTGCTGGCGGAGGACTGCCGGCGATACCTGGGAGATCGTGACCCGCTGACGGCGCGCATCCGCACCATCTTGCTCACCCTGGCCACCATGCGTGGGGACGACGAGCGCGCACAGACCATCGCACGCAAACTCCGCGACGATCATCCCGACGACTGGGATGCCTGTGACTTCACGGAGGCTGTCGCCATCGTTGCGCAGGTCGAGATGGGCGATGGTGAAGGGGTGTGACACGCCGCCACTGTGCGCGACTTCCCGCGCCTGAACTGGCACAAATGGCCGCGACAATGGGACGATAAGGAGGTTAACGACTTCACGGAGGTTCACGTGCCCATCCCCACGCCCGAGCAGCAGGCGCAGATTCGCCCGGCCCATACCCCGCAGGGGCAGATCCGTAACTTCTGCATCATCGCCCACATCGATCATGGGAAGTCGACGCTCGCGGACCGCATGCTCCAGCTGACCGGAGTCGTCGAGGCGCGCGAGATGCGCGACCAGTACCTCGATCGTATGGACATTGAGCGCGAGCGCGGCATCACGATCAAGAGCCAGGCCGTGCGCATGCCGTGGGCGCACGAGGGGACGCCCTACGCGCTCAACATGATCGACACGCCCGGTCACGTGGACTTCACGTATGAGGTCTCCCGCTCGCTGGCTGCATGCGAGGGCGCAGTCCTACTCATCGACGCTGCGCAGGGCATCGAAGCACAGACGCTCGCGAATCTGTACCTGGCCCTCGAGAACGATCTCGCGATCATCCCAGTTCTCAACAAGATCGACCTGCCGGGCGCCCAGCCCGAGAAGTATGCGCACGAGGTTGCCCAGCTGATCGGCTGTGACGAGAGCGAGGTCCTCAAGGTTTCCGGCAAGACCGGCGAAGGCGTCGAGGATCTGCTCGACCGCATCGTCGAGGTCGTTCCCGCGCCCGAAGGTGCCCCCGACGCCCCGACCCGCGCGATGATCTTCGACTCCGTGTACGACACCTACCGTGGCGTCGTCACCTACGTGCGTGTCGTCGACGGCGTTCTCTCCACCCGTCAGCGTGTGCGGATGATGTCCACGGGCGCCACCCACGAGCTCCTCGAGCTGGGTGTCATCTCGCCTGAGCCGAAGCCCGAAGAGGGCATTGGTGCCGGTGAGGTGGGCTACCTGATCACAGGCGTGAAGGACGTGCGCCAGTCCCGCGTTGGCGATACCGTCACCAGCCAGGTGCGTGGAGCGACAGAGGCTCTTGAGGGCTACCGCGATCCCAACCCGATGGTGTTCTCCGGCATCTACCCGGTCGACGGCTCCGACTTCCCGGATCTGCGAGACGCCCTCGAGCGCCTCCAGCTCAACGACGCGGCGCTCACCTTCGAGCCTGAATCCTCGGCGGCCCTTGGCTTCGGTTTCCGATGCGGCTTCCTGGGGCTGCTGCACCTGGAGATTATTCGCGAACGTCTGGAGCGCGAGTTCAACCTTGACCTCATCGCGACCGCCCCGAACGTCGTCTACCGCGTCGTGACGGAGGACGGCACCGAGGTGCGTGTTGATAACCCGAGCGAATTCCCCGAAGGAAAGATTTCCGAGGTGCGCGAACCGGTCGTCAACGCGACGATCCTGACGCCCACCGAGTTCACCGGCACCATCATGGAGCTGTGCCAGGAGCGTCGCGGCTCGATGCAGGGCATGGACTACCTGAGCGAGGAACGCGTGGAGCTGCACTACCAGCTGCCCCTCGCCGAGATCGTTTTCGACTTCTTCGATCAGCTCAAGTCCCGCACGCGCGGTTATGCTTCCCTGGACTACCAGGAGAGTGGCGAGCAGAGCGCCGACCTCGTCAAGGTCGACATTCTGCTCAACGGTGATCGCGTCGATGCCTTCAGCGCGATCGTTCACCGCGACGGTGCCTATAGCTACGGTCAGCGCATGACGAAGCGCCTCAAGGAACTCATTCCTCGCCAGCAGTTCGAGATCCCGGTCCAGGCTGCAGTCGGCGCGCGCGTCATTGCCCGCGAGACCATCAAGGCCCTGCGTAAGGACATGCTCGCTAAGTGCTACGGTGGCGACATCAGCCGCAAGCGCAAGCTGCTCGAGAAGCAGAAGGAAGGCAAGAAGCGCATGAAGTCCATCGGCCGCGTCGACGTGCCGCAGGAAGCTTTCATCGCCGCCCTGACCTCCGACGTTCCGACGGGTAAGAAGTGAGCGGGGATGAGATGAACGAGGCCGTGGAGGGCCCCGCTCCAGGCGAGCAGCCCGCGGAGCGACGTCCGGGTGAGGCCCCCGAGGGCACGGTTTTCATGAGCCGCACGAAGTCCTTCACGCGGCGCACTCGCGAGCTGCCCGCGAACCTTGCGCGCACGTGGGAGGCGCACGCGCATCGCTTCGTGGTGGAGCCGCGTCGCGGCGTCGGTTATACGACTGTCGCGCAGGACTTTGCGCTCGATCTGACTGACCTCTTCGGGGGCAGCGCCCCCGTGACTCTCGAGATTGGTTCGGGCACAGGTGAGCAGATCGTCGCGGCTGCGGCCGCCTATCCTGAGCGCAACTTTCTGGCCCTTGAGGTGTGGGTGCCCGGTATCGCCAAGCTCGTCTCCAAGGCGGTCGAGGCCGACGTGGACAATGTCCGCGTCATTGAGGCCGACGCCGCGCAGGCCCTCCCGATCATGCTCGGGGATGCCTGCGTAGATGAGGTCTGGACTTTCTTCCCTGACCCGTGGCGCAAAGCCCGGCACCGCAAGCGTCGCCTCGTCTCCGATTCCTTCGCTCTCGAGGTCGCGCGCCTGCTGCGCGACGGGGGAGCATGGCGCCTGGCCACGGATTGGGATGACTACGCCTGGCAGATGCGCGACGTGATCGAGGCCTGCGAACTCTTTGATAACCCGCACGCGGGAGAGCGCCCGGATCCGGCGGATCCGCAGCCGCAGCGCGGTGGTTTCGCCCCGCGCTTCGAAGGGCGCGTTGTCACCCACTTCGAGACTCGCGGTATCGATGCGGGCCGGCGCGCCCACGATGTCGTTGGCATTCGCTGCCCGCGTGGCTGACGCCGTGACGGTTGGAACACGCTCGTGAGCCCGGCCCAGCCCGAGGGTCAGCGCTGGTCAACTGATGGCTCGCTGGACCCCGGCCTCGTTGAGGCCGATCGTGGTCGTCCGCTGTCCGTGTATGTGCACGTGCCGTTCTGTCGTGTGCGCTGCGGCTACTGCGATTTCAATACCTACACGGTCGGCTTTGGGCCGGGCGCGCGGGTGGGGGATTATGCTCCTTCCGTTCTCGCCGAGGCGCAGCTGGCCTCACGCGTCATGTCCGAGGCCGGGCTGCCCACCCGGCAGGCTCGTACGGTGTTTTTTGGCGGCGGCACGCCGACGATGCTGGATACTGCGGAGCTGATCGAGATCCTCGCCGGTCTGCGCGAACGTATCGGGATTGCTCCCGAGGCGGAAGTGACCCTCGAGGCCAATCCTGACACGGTGACGCGCCAGGGGCTCGCGGAGCTGGCCGCCGCCGGTTTCACACGAGTGTCATTCGGTATGCAGTCAGCCGTGCCCGCGATCCTGGCGACCCTGGATCGTACTCATACGCCCGAGCGAGTGCCCCTCGTTGTCGAGTGGGCAAAGGAGGCGGGCCTGTCGACCTCGGTGGATCTCATCTATGGAACGCCGGGGGAGAGTCTCAAGGACTGGGAAACCTCCCTGCGTGCGGCTCTGTCCTACGAGCCTGACCATGTCAGCGCATACGCTCTGGTCGTCGAGGAGGGGACGAAGATGGGCGCTCAGGTGGCGAGGGGAGAGTTGCCGACACCGGACCCGGACGACGAAGCCGCCAAATACGAGCTTGCCGATGCCCTCCTTGGTGAGGCCGGGTATGCGTGGTACGAGATCTCAAACTTCGCGCGCGTGACTGAGGCTGATCACTCCTCGGGGCGGTCGTCGACCCACTTTGAACATGCTTCCGCGCATAATTTGGCCTACTGGCGGGACTGGGACTGGTGGGGTTTTGGGCCGGGCGCGCACTCCCACATGGGGCGCGCGCGCTGGTGGAACGTGAAGAACCCGGGGGCCTATGCGGGGCGTCTGAGAGCGGGGCATTCTCCCGCCTACGGCGGCGAGATTCTCGACGCGGATGCGCGCGAACTGGAGCGCGTCATGCTGGGCGTGCGCACCTCTGAGGGGGTCGCTATTCAGGGGCTGCCGGGTCTGTCAGTGCCCGACGGGTCGGGCACGCCGTCCGGTGGCCGTATCGCTGCGCTCATCGCCGATGGTCTCATTGACGGGGCTTCAGCTCTGTCTGGACGCGTTGTTTTGACGCTTCGTGGGCGCCTTCTTGCGGACTATGTCACCCGCGAAATCATGGGCTACTGACGATGAATTGCTGCCTTTGCAGCGGAATACTCATATAGTGGTAAACATTCGTCGGAGGCGTCAATCGCCGCAATATAGCTTGTAATGTGCGAAATACAAGCGCATGTGTGGGCATGGTTGTTAGCTGTTTGACATGCGACGAGAGTGTGCGATGTGACAAGCTGGTATAGCATCCCGATAGTGTTGACATCATGGTTGAAATATGTTTGCCTAGATGCGTCATGTGAAGCCGAGTAATTTGCAGGGTTCCTTTATGGGGGAGCTTGTGAAGAGCTGTATACAAGGAAAAGTGTGGTATTGTGACTCTTCGATACGCTGTCATTGCTGACATCGTGGGCTCTCGTACGCTGACCAACCGTACAGAGGCCCAGGGAATCTATGAAGCCGCTCTTGGGGACGCGAGCGAAGGTCTCGCGCTGCTGCAGGCTCCGTACCCGACGGTCGGCGACGAATTCCAGGCGGTGGCTTACACGCTTGAGGATGCGCTTCTTCTTACCCTGCGTGCGCAGCTTCTTCTTCCTGCGCCGCTCCAGCTACGTTTTGGAATCGGTGCGGGGCAGATTGAAGAGTTCTCCTCGGGAGTGCAGCGCCTGGCTCCCGAACGTTCGCGCGGGTCTGAGTCTGCTCAACTTCAGGATGGGTCCGCTTGGTGGGCGGCTCGGGCAGCAATTAATCGCGCACATGACGTTCAGGATTCTTCGAATCCTTTCATCCGCACCTGGTTCATGGCGCACGCCTCGGTCGAGTCGGCGTTCTCGAGTCATTGCCAGACGTGCATCAACGCCCTGCTGAGCCTGCGCGATCACGCGATCCTCAAGCTTTCCGCGCGTCATCGTCGCATTACAGCTGAGCTTCTTCTTGGTAAGACGCAGGTGGAAATCGCTCGAGCCGAGAAGCTGTCGCAGCAGGCCATTTCCGACTTCGCCCGGGGCACGGGGGCGGGGTTGATCCAGTCGTCTCTCATTATTGCGGAGGCTGCACGTGCATGAAGTCCTTCTCCTGGGAATCGCCGCCTCGGAGCTTACCGTTCTTCTCACATCTGATCCGCGACGGTGGTCACGACGCCTCTCGATCTTCCTAACGCTTCTTCTCGCGGTGATCTGCTACTCGTGGTTCATCCTGGGGGTGAGCGCCGTCGCGAACGCGATTGGCGCGGTCCTGGCGGTCGCGTGGTTCGCCTGGGACCTCGCCGATCCGTCGGCGCGCGGAGTTTTGGGGCGGTGGGCTTTGGCATCCGTCGGCTTCGTCGCCCTCATGAGCCTGAATCCGGCGAAGTATCCGCTGCTCTCGCTGCTGTCGGGGCGTTCGATCGATCTGATTATTACGGTTCTCTTCCTGGTGACGGGGCCCGTCAATCACCTGATCACGGCGATCCTCCAGTGCGCTCGTGGACGCGCTTCCGATCCCGTTCCCGGTTGGATCAATGCGCCCGTCCTCCCGGCGATGCCGGCGGCGGTGTCTGAGGATCGGGACGAGGATGAGGCTGACTCCGAGGTCGTGGATCCTCCGGTGATCTCCGGGGCGCTGTCCATTGTTTCCGCGCCCGCAGCGGACGAAGAGGAAGAAGTGACGGCGCTGCGCGGTGGTCGTTGGATCGGGCCTCTCGAAAGGCTCCTTATCATCGTTCTGGCCGGTACCGGCGCGGAAGTGGCCATCGCTGCCGTCGTCGCGGCCAAGGGGGTCATTCGATTCCCGGAGATCTCGCAGGATTCCACGGGGGAAAAGGCCGAGGAGTTCCTCATCGGTTCCGTGTCGTCGTGGATCCTGGCAGCCCTCGTGTCGATGTTCATTCGCGCCGTGATCCTGCACTGACGCGGGCACCGCTAAAGTATGCCAGGTGAATAGCTCAGATCCGTACGGCCGCAACATCTTCGACCACGACCCGCATCGCGACGGGCCGGGGGCAAGGCGTCCGCGTTCGCAGGCCGTCCACGTCGAGATCGGCATGGTCCTGGAGGACGTCGCCTCCGGATGGGTCGGTGCCGTCACACGGGTCGAAAAGTCCGGCGGCGTTCACCTTGTCGAACTTGAGAATCGCCGAGGCGTTCATCGTTCCTTCCCTCTCGGTCCCGGCTTTTGGCTGGAAGGGCGTCCCATCGAGGCGCTGCCTCCCCGCCCGGCTCCCACCCAGGCCTCGTCGAGCGTGCAGGTCAGTGCGTCGGGGCGACGCATTACGAACTCCGGTTCCTTCGCCCCTGCTTCGAGTGGTCCCAAGGTTGCGAAGCGCTCGCGCATTTGGGTGGAGGGGCGTCATGACGCGGAACTTGTTCAGCACGTCTGGGGTGAGGACCTGGCCGAGGCCGGTATTGCCGTTCAGCTGCTTGAGGGTGTCGACAACCTAGAGGCGGTTCTGGAGGTGTTTGAGCCGACCGATACGGCGCGTGCGGGGGTCCTCGTCGACCACATGGTCCCCGGATCGAAGGAGTCTCGTATTGCGCGGGCCGTCTCCGAGCGGTGGCCGGATGCCGTCCTCGTCCTCGGGCATCCCTTCGTTGACATCTGGCAGGCCGTCAAGCCTGCTCGCCTGGGCCTATCGCAATGGCCGGATATTCCTCGCGATATCGACATCAAGCACGGGACGCTTGATGCGCTTGGATGGCCCCACGCTGACCAGCGCGACATTGCGATGGGGTGGAAGAAGATTCTGTCCACCGTGCGTACGTACCGCGATCTTGAACCCGCGCTACTCGGCCGGGTTGAGCAACTCATCGACTTCGTGACCGTTCCCTGGGCACAGTAGGTCGGGTGTGGCCCGCGAGTGACGTTCGCGCAGGGCGCATGCGTCGACGGGGTCTCCTGTCGCTCCCGGTTGGTTGCCAGGAGTAGCATTGGCACTCAGGAAGTAGGAGTGCCAGGCAGGGAGGAGATGGCATGACGCGCAACAGCGCACAGAACCGCAGGCTTGACGTCCTGCGGGCCATCGTCACCCAGTATGTGGCCACTCGTGAGCCTGTCGGCTCAAAGGCCATCGCGGCGGGCGGACTCGGCGTCTCCTCCGCGACGATCCGCAACGACATGGCGGTGCTGGAGGAAGCCGGACTCATCTACCAGCCCCACACCTCCGCCGGTCGCGTCCCCACGGACCGCGGCTACCGGGTCTTTGTCGACCGGCTCGCCGAACTCAAGCCTATGAGCGGCCCCGAGCGCGCCGCCCTCGAGACCTTTCTCTCCGAATCAGTTGACATCGACGACGTCGTGGAACGCTCGGTGCGCCTCCTGGCACAGGTGACGCATCAGGTGGCCCTCGTCCAATACCCGGTCGCGCGCGCGCGCCTGCTGAAGCACCTTGAGGTCATTGACCTCGCGCCGGGCCGCCTCCTCGTCGTCGTTGTCACCGCGGACGGCGAGGTCGGGGAGCGCACCCTCAGTTTCAACGCACCCCTCGGCGACGGGCAATTGCGCGAGGCGCGCGAGCTCCTGCGACGCCATTGTGACGGTGCCACCTGTGCAACCGCGCAGGCCTGCGTCGACGCGGCCACGGCCTCGGCCCGCCCCGAACTCGTCGGAACTGTCGCCGCGATCGGCACCGCCCTGACCGATGTGCTGAGCGGCCAGAGCGAGTCGAAAATAGTCGTAGCCGGTGCCGCGAACCTGGCGCGCGGGGCCCTTGACTTCCACGACATCGCCCCCGTTTTGGACGCGCTCGAAGAGCAAGTCGTTCTCATGCGCCTCTTCGCCGAGGTCGATCAGGGCGACGACCTGCACGTCAGTATCGGTACCGAGAACCCCCACGATGGCCTGTCTGAGGCGGCCGTCGTCACCGGCACCTATCGGGCGGGCTCCGACGAGAGCGACGGCTCCGCCCACCTGGGCATCGTCGGCCCCATGAGGATGGACTACGCGCGCACCATGAGTTCGGTGCGGGCCGTGGCCGCCTACCTGTCCCGATACCTCGCTCAGCAAGCACATAGCTAACTCGGTCCTGTGCCGAGACCTAAGACGATGAACGAACGACCCCACGAGAAGGAATAGCAAGCGTGAGAGACTACTACGAGGTCCTCGGCGTCGCCCGTGACGCCAGCCAGGACGAGATCAAGAAGGCCTACCGCAAGCTCGCGCGTAAGCTGCATCCCGACTACGCGGGAGCTGACTCGGAAGAGGCCTTCAAGGAGCTGTCCGTGGCCTACGAGACCCTCTCGGATCCGGACAAGCGCCAGATGTATGACATCGGTGGCCCGGACGCGTTGCGCGGTGGCGGAGCAGGAGCGGGTGCCGGATTCGGTGGATTCTCCGACATCTTCGAGGCCATGTTCAGCGGTGGCTTCGGTGCCTCGTCTGCGGGTCCCGCATCGCGCGTGCGCCGGGGCAAGGATCGTCAGGTGGTCGTCGATATCACGCTGGAGGACGCTGCTTTTGGCGCTGCGAAGGAAGTGGCCTTCGATACCCACGTCCTGTGCGACTCCTGCCACGGCTCGATGTGTCAGCCGGGCACCTCGCCCACGCAGTGCTCGACCTGTCACGGTTCCGGCTTCGTTACCCAGATCCAGAACTCGCTCTTCGGGCGCATGCAGACGCAGACACCGTGTCCGTCCTGCCAAGGCTACGGTGACACGATCGCCACGCCCTGTGTGGAATGCTCGGGCGCGGGCCGAGTGCGCACGCGCCGCACCCTCAACATCAACATTCCCGCGGGTGCCAGCGAGGGCACGCAGATCCGCGTGAGCGGCGAGGCCGAGGTCGGACAGGGCGGAGGCCCCAACGGCGACCTCTACCTCTCGATCCGCGAGAAGAAGCACCCGGTCTTCGATCGTCGCGGGGACGACCTGCACACGTGGATCACGATCCCGATGACGACGGCGGCCCTGGGTACCGAATTCGAGCTCGAGACCCTCGACGGCAAGAAGACCGTCACGATTAATCCGGGCACCCAGCCCAACGACGACATCGTCCTGGAAGGCCTGGGCGTCGGGCACCTGCAGCGGTCGGGTCGCGGCTCCATGCATGTGCATGTCGATGTGCAGATTCCTAAGAAGCTCGACGACAAGTCGCGCGAGCTGCTTGAGGAGCTCGCGAAGGTGCGCGGAGAGGTGCGCGTGGAGCCGCATCGCCAGCAGTCCTCGTTTTTTGACAAGCTCCGCGACACCTTCATGGGGTGATGCGCCGTGACGTTGCCCGTTTTCCTTTCCGAGGACCTGACCCCGTCGATTGACACCCTGTCCGTGGGAGAAAGGGCGACTCTCGCCGGAGCGGAGGGACGCCACGCCGCCTCAGTGCGCAGAATCAGTGCGGGTGAGTGGGTCGATGTTGTCGACGGGTTCGGTCTGCGTGCGACGTGTGAGGTGAGCGGCAGTGACAAGTCGTCACTGTCCCTCGTCGTGCGCGAGCTCGTGCAGGAGGAGGCTCCCCGTCCCGAGATCGTGCTCGTTCAGGCACTGGCCAAGGGCGGACGCGACGAAGCCGCCGTCGAGATCTGCACCGAGATCGGTATCGACCGGGTGATCCCGTGGGCGTCGCAGCGGGCGATCGTCCAATGGAAGGGCCCGAAGGCCGACAAGGGGCGCGCGAAGTGGGAGGGCGTTGCGCGTGCCGCCGCCAAGCAGTCGCGCCGCGCGTTCGTACCCGCCGTCGAGGAGGTCAAGGATAGTAGCGATCTGGCTACCTGGATTTGCGATCTCACTGACGAGGCCGGGGTGGCCTTCGTCTGCCACGAGGAGGCCGCGGTCTCGCTGGGGGTCGCGCTGGCGCGCATTCAGCAAGCCGGTGAGGGTGGCGCGCTGCCCGCGCGCATCGCGCTCATCGTGGGACCGGAGGGCGGTATCGGAGAAGACGAGACCGCGCGGCTGGTGGACGCCGGCGCTTCCACGATCGGGCTGGGTGGCAATGTCCTGCGTTCCTCCACGGCCGGCGCGGTCGCACTCACGCTGATTCGCGCCGCCGCGGGAAAATACTAGGAGGCGTCAGCTTTCCGAGCCGGTGATCCGCGCGCTGAGCGTGTGGGTATCGCCCTGCCCTAGCGCCACGACATCCGTTCCCGAGTTGAAGGCGTTGGGCGGGCAGCTCATCGGTTCGACGGCCACGCCGACTCGGCCGATGTAGTCGGCGGAGTAGACCTGCAGCCAGCGTGCGTCTGAGGAGAGGGAAACGGCCACGCCCGAGGCGGGGTTGCGCAGCGTGACGGTCCACGATCCTTGCGGCAGACCCGCGAACGCATGGTCGAGCGCGGCCTTGTTGATGAGGGTGGGGGAGCGGAAATCCAGGCCAAACGAGGCGACGTCGTGGGCGGCCACCGGGATCATGGAGGCATCGGCCTCGTAGACGATCGTCGCGGGATTGCTCAGCTCCAGAACGTCCGCCTTCGCGCCGTCGGTAGCCAGGTACGGGTGGAATCCGACGCCGTAGGGGGCGGTGCCCTCGCCGATGTTCGTCGCGGACAGCTCGACGCTCAGGCCGGCGTCAGGGTCCAGGCTGTAGCGCGCGGACACGGCCAGCGTCCACGGGTACGAATAGCGCGCTGCGATGAGGGTGCGTAGGAGGACCGAGGAGGCGTCGGCTTCGGCAATCTCCCATTCCTGGAAGGCCACGAATCCGTGCAGGGAGGTGCCCAAGGCGGGTTCGTCGACGGGGAGATCGTAGGAGACGCCCCCCCATGAGTAGGAGCCGCCGGCGACGCGGTTCGGCCACGGCATGAGCACTTTGCCGAGATAGCCGGGAGGACATTCATTCACGCCGTGGGGGACCGCGAGATCATGCCCGCGGTAGCGCAGGCCAGCCAAGCCTGCGCCGACGGTGACGATCCGAGCCTCGTAGTCTCCGGCCTCTAAAGCGATTTCGCGCCCCGACGCGCAACGATTGAACATTGATGCTCCTTCGCATTCACTGAACATGGATAGCACTCATTCTAAACGGAGCTGAGTCGTCTGGAGCTGTGCGAGCGAGTATCCTTATAGAGAATGACTCTCGATTGAAAGGAGTGCCTCGGCCCATGGCATACGAGATCACCGACGAATTCGTCGCCGCTATGCACGCATCCTCGGACTCCGCCCGCGCGGTCGCCCGCAACGCAGTTACCCACGCAGGCGTGGAGGCGGTTGCCTTCGACCGCGCCAAGGTGGTCGCCACCCCCACGGTCGTGTCCCACAAGGTGGACGACTGGAAGGTAACGGCTCAGAAGAAGTCCGGCCGCTGCTGGCTCTTTTCCTCCCTCAACCTCCTGCGCTCGACCGCGCGCACGCGCATGGGCCTCAAGGACTTTGAGTTCTCACAGAACTACGTCCTCTTCTGGGACAAGTTCGAGCGCGCCAACTTCTTCCTCACCGACGTCATCGCCACCGCGAAGACGGAGGCGCTCGACGGCCGCCTGCTGCAGTTCCTGCTCGGCGACGTTCTGTCCGACGGCGGCCAGTGGGACATGGCGGTGTCCCTGTACTTGAAGCACGGCCTCGTCCCCAAGATCGCGATGCCCGAAACGGAGTCCTCCGGCCACACCGCCCCCATGAATGACCGCCTCAAGGTCGTCCTGCGTCGCACAGCGCTTGAGCTACGTTCCCTCGTCGAAGCGGGCGCCACCGAGAAGGAAATCTGTGAAGTCAAGGAGGCCGCTCTGGCCGACGTGTGGCGCATCCTCGTGATCTGCCTGGGCGAGCCCCCGGCCTCCTTCGAATGGGAGTGGCGCGACGACAAGGGCGAGTTCCACCGCGACGGTGTCCTCACACCGCGCGAGTTCTACTCGCGCTACGCGGATGTGGACCTCACCCAGTACGTGTGCCTTGTCGACGACCCGCGCGCCGAGCACCCCAAGGGCCATACCCTCACGGTCGACCACATGGGTAACGTCGTCGGCGGCCGCCCGATCCTCTACGTGAACGCCCCCGTCGAGCAGATCCGCGAGATCACGGCCTCCATCCTGGCCTCGGGCCGCGCAGTCTGGTTCGGTGCCGACTGCGGCCAGCAATCCGACCGCGCCTCCGGCCTGTTCGTCGACGGCCTCTACGACTTCGACAACCTCTTCGGCGTGGACTTCTCTACCTCCAAGGAGCAGCGCGTCAACACCGGCGAGTCCGCGATGAACCACGCGATGCTCTTCACGGGCGTCGACATCGACGAGGAGGGCCAGTCCCGCCGATTCCGCGTGGAGAACTCATGGGGCGAAGAACCCGGCGAGAAGGGCTTCTTCACGATGGATGCCGCCTGGTTCGACGCCAACGTCTTCGAGGTTGCCGTGCACGTGGATGACCTGCCCGCCGAGCTGCGTGCGGTCATCAACGAGGAGCCGCTGCACCTGCCCGCCTGGGATCCGATGGGTGCCCTGGCCTGAGGCAACGGCCGTGGCGTGCCGATCGTAGGGCGGAGGAACAGGCGCCGAATCGGTTCGAAAAGTCACTGAAAACTGGGCGGGTGGAGTGGGACAATGGTTCCGCGACACCCGCCCCGTTATCTGTGGAGGATACATGAGTACCGACGTGACCCGCGACTTCGCTTTCGGCCTGCCCAAGGCCGAGCTGCACCTGCACCTGGAGGGCACTCTCGAGCCCGACCTGAAGCTTGCCCTCGCCCGCAAGAATGGCGTCGATATCGGCCAGTCCACGGTCGAGGAGGTGCGGGCGACCTACCAGTTCAACGACCTCACATCCTTCCTGGCCGTCTACTATCCGGCCATGGACGTCCTGCAGGACGAGAACGACTTCCATGACCTGGCCGCCGCCTACTTCGAGCGCGCCCGCGCCAACGGCGTCGTGCGCGCCGAGTGCTTCTTCGACCCGCAGGCTCACACCTCGCGTGGCATCGCCATCGAGACGGTGATCCGCGGCTACCATCGCGCCGTCGTCGAGGCTCGCGAGGCCGGACTCTCTGCCGACCTCATCCTGTGTTTCCTGCGAGACATGAGCGCTGAGTCGGCGCTCGAGACCCTCCAGGCCGCTCTGCCCTACAAGGACATGTTCATCGGCGTGGGCCTGGACTCTGACGAACGCGACAACCCGCCCACGAAGTTCGCCCATGTCTTCGCCCTCGCCCGCGAAGCCGGACTGCGCGTGACGATGCACTGCGACATCGATCAGGTCGGCTCGATCGACAACATCCGAGCGGCCCTGACTGAGCTGGGTGCGCAGCGCCTCGACCACGGCACGAACATCGTTGAAGACCCCGCGCTGGTCGCCTATGCGCGCGACAACGGCATCGGCCTGACTTCGTGCCCGCTGTCCAACTCCTTTGTCACCGAGGAGATGAAGGGCAAGGAGATCGTCGAGCTCACCGCCGCGGGCGTGAAGGTCAGCGTCAACTCCGACGACCCCGCCTACTTCGGCGGGTACGTCGCAGACAACTACCTGGCACTGGCTGAGCGCTTCGACCTCAGCCGCGCGGACCTGGAGCGCATCGCCCGTAACTCCATCGAGATCGCGTGGATCTCGGAGGAGGAGAAGGCTCACCTGCTTGGGCGCATCGACGCCTTCGTCGCCCAGAATTGACAGTCCACCAACGAGGCTGGGGCCGAAGCCGTGATCTCGCCTTCGTGCCCCGGCCTCGTCGTGCGCGGAGCAACCCTATGCCCATACGTCCGACATGCGGACAAGCGCTGTCACAATCGGCCACAGCGTGAACGCATCGCGCGCACCGGGGAGCGGGCTGACATGATAGGGACCATGACGAACCACACGAAGCCGACGTTGTTGATTTCCAACGTCCTGCCGGCACGCCCGGGGGACGAGGCATACAACAACATCTGCATGCGCCTGTGGGATCGTCTCCTTGAGGCCGCGCTGCCGAACTGGAACGTCATCCGCGAGTACGCGCAGGAAGACGGTGCCGAGGGCGCTGCCCTGCGCGCCCAGCACGCCGACGCGATCATCATCATGGGCGGCGAGGACGTCCACCCCAGCCTGTACGGCTCTTCACAGGGGTACGAGGCCGAGGGGCGCCACTGGTACCGCGCCGACCGCGGGCAGATCGCCCTGGTCGAGTACGCCGTGCGCACGGGGACGCCGCTCCTGGGGATTTGCCGTGGCATGCAGATCATCAACACGGCGCTGGGGGGCACGCTCGAGCAGCACATTGAGGGAGCGAACGGCACTCACACGAACGACGGGATCCTGTCCGATCACCGCTTCATCCGCCACAGCGTGCGCGTCGGTGAGGGCACGAACCTCGAGCGAGCCCTCGCTCCAGTCCTGACCGACTCCGAACTGGTCATCTCTTCCGCCCACCACCAGCGTGTGGCCCGCCTCGCGCGCGGCCTGCAGGTCAGTGCCTACGCGCCCGACGGCACCATCGAAGCCATCGAATCCTTCGCCGCGCCCGTCATCGGAGTCCAGTGGCACCCCGAGGACCCCGCCGCCGACATCTCCCAGCTCCGCGCGCTCCTCGGCCACCTGGATGGGCGCCGCGCCCCCCGCCTCGAGAGGGCCTCGACTACACTGGTCGCATGACCATCTTTCCGGGAACGAACTTCGACGACCCGCGATTCCGCGACGACGAGCGTCCCCCCGCGCAGCGCATGCACGACGGCGACTACTACGTCGCGGACGATGAACTCGCGGCCCTCGCGAAGCGCGCGGTTCGCCTCCTGAGCCTCTACGAGCAGGCGCATCCCACCGACCCGGACATCGCCCGCTACCTGCTCGCCCAGACACTCGGCCAGGTGGGGGAGGGCGTCGACATTCGACCGCCCCTGCGCGTTGACTACGGGTACAACATCTCCATCGGTGACGGTTCCTGGGTCAACTACGGCCTGACCGTGCTCGACGTCGCCCCGGTGGTCATCGGCACCGACGTCCTCATCGGCCCCAACTGCTCGCTCTACACGGCGATCCACCCGACCGAACCCGGGCCTCGTCGCGCGAAATGGGAGTCCGCCGCCCCGATCACTCTCGAAGACAATGTGTGGCTAGGCGGCTCCGTCGTCGTTTGCCCCGGCGTCACCATCGGGGAAAACTCGATCGTCGGAGCGGGCGCCGTCGTCACCCGAGACATCCCCGCGAACTGCATCGCGGTCGGCAACCCCGCCCGCGTCATCAAAGCCCTCGATCCCGCCACCCCGCGCGCGGTTGAAGCGGCGGGCGTCGGAGTCATCGCACAGGCGTCAGATCACGCATGAGCATCCTGCCTATCTGCATCACGGGCGAGCCGGTCCTGCACCGGCAGGCCGCACCCGTGGAATCCTTCGACTCTGCCCTGACGGATCTCGTCGCCGACATGATCGAGACCATGCACGCCGCCCCCGGCGTGGGCCTGGCCGCCCCACAGGTGGGCGTCGGCTCTCAAGTCTTCGTGTGGCGCTACGCCGGCGGCGGTGCCTTCGACCGCCACTTCCGTAATGTCCTCCAGCTCGACGACGGTCCCTCGCACGGCTTCAACACGGCGATGGACGGCGTCGTCGTCAACCCAAGCCTCGATCTCATCTGGGACGAGGAGGGACCGGGGGCCATCTTGCCCGCAGACCCCGATATCGTGCGCGAATCCGAGGGCTGCCTGTCCGTGCCCGGCTACGGATACCCCCTGCGCCGCGCGCTCGGCGCGATCCTGCGCGGATACGACGCCCACGGTGACGCCATCGAGGTGCGCGCCCGCGGCTGGCTCGCGCGTATCTTCCAGCACGAATACGACCACCTGCAGGGCACCCTTTACGTCGACCGCCTCGAGGTGCCCTATGCCGACGAGGCCCGGCGGGTCATCGCCGAGCGCGGCTGGCGCACTGCCGGAAATACGTGGACCCCGCAGGAGCGAGCCTGACTCGCGTCCTCTCGGGGCCCAGGTGACAACGCTCAGTGGACCTGGAAGCCCAACGAACGGAAGTAGTTGCGGACGTCCTCCGTGGCCTCGGGCGTGGGTGCCTTCGTGTCCTCCAGGTGGTATTCCAGGCCAAGCGAATGCCACTTGTCCTTGCCCAGCTGGTGGAAGGGCAGCACCTCGATGCGATCAATGACGTCCTTCCAACGCGAGACGATCTCGCCGACCTGACGCACGTTCTCGGGATCGTCGGTCAGGCCCGGCACGAGCACGAAACGAATCCAGATGCGGGTAGCTCCCCCGCGCGCGGCGATGCGATCGCCGAAGTCGATAGTGGGTGCCAGGTCTCGGCCCGTCGCCTTCTTATACGTCTCGGGGTCGCCGCTCTTGACGTCGAGCAGGACCAGATCGATGGCGTCGAGCATCTCGTCGTCGCAGTTCGCGCCCAGGTATCCGGAGGTGTCGATGCACGTGTGCACGCCCATCTCCTTAGCGCCCATGAGGATTCGCTTTGCGAACTGGGGCTGCATGAGGACCTCGCCGCCCGATAGCGTGATGCCGCCCTTCGTCGTGCGGAAAATGCGACGGTATCGGGCGATGCGCGAGAGCAACTCCGTGTCGGAGACGGGAGCGCCATCTTTCATGAGGAAGGTGTCGGGATTGTGGCAGTACAGGCAGCGCAGTGGGCAACCGTTGAGGAAGACCGTCATGCGGGTGCCGGGACCGTCAACGGCAGTCACAAGCTCCCAGGAGTGAATCGACCCAAGCGTTCCCTCACGCATACGACGCAGGCGCTCTGAGCGCTCGAGATCGCTCAGCTCCTCCAAGCCGTCGATGCCGGCGCCGACGGTACGGGCTTGGGGAGCTTGGAAGTCCTGCTCGCGGAACGTGGGAAGTGCGAGGGGCTGCGACATGATTCCTTCTTCGAGGTGTAGTGGGCGCGGTGGCCGTGGTGGGAACGAGACCGGGGATTGTCAGCGGTGCACGCCGATGTGGGCGGACATAGTAGTGGGGCGCCGAGCGTTGCCCGACGCCCCACTCCAATCAGCTATCAGGCCGAGTGGTGGAAGGTGCGGGACAGAACGTCCAGCTGCTGCTCACGGGTGAGCTTGACGAAGTTAACGGCGTAGCCGGAAACGCGAACGGTCAGGTTCGGGTACTTCTCGGGGTGCTCCATGGCGTCCTTCAGCGTGGACTCCTCGAGAACGTTGATGTTCGCGTGGTAGAGGCCTTCCTTGTCGCCGCGCTCTTCGCGGGCGGCCTTCATGTCGGCGAGGCGCTCTTCGTAGGTTTTGGTTGCCATAACATTTCTCCTTTTGTGAGACTCCGGCGGTGCCGGCTTGGGTAGGTCGCGGCGCGACTCACCCACGTGTGTGGGGTGGCGGGGATCAACACGGGTGGCGCATCGATCCCCGCCGATGGTGGATCAGTAGCCCGCGGTGCCGTCGTAGGCGCAGGAATCATCGGGAACGAAGCCGGCGTCGAGGATGCCGACCAGGTTCTGGATCTGCTCTTCCTTGGAGCGGCCAAGGCCCTGCGGGGTGATCGTGTTCGTCAGCGAGATGCCGTCGAGTGCGTCGTTGTAGTCCAGCTTGCCGACCGACAGCATGGAGGCGACCATGCCGTGCG
>ERZ773062.322-NODE-322-length-28354-cov-13.156507_pt1 | contig 28354 bp, 25 predicted proteins | sample MGYA00580626_ERZ773062 | MGnify/ENA primary metagenome ERZ773062 (study PRJEB29015, sample SAMEA2738003) | human oral metagenome | biome: human oral; feature: human-associated habitat; material: dental | place: China | collected 2058 ... | reverse complement strand
TGGTTAAACCTTCAAAGTTGAGTATTGTACTATTTTGTTTTTAATTAACTATAAAATACTTCAAATGGCTCAAAAAGCTGCTTCACAAGGATATTCAAAAGCCTCTAAAATTGCTCAAAATGAAAGAACTAAATCAATATCGGAAAGAAAAAATGTCATTCAATTCTCAGAAACCTTTGACGGAATCAAATTTAGATCATATTTTGATGTAAATACAGGAAGAATTACAAACATTCACCCAGAATAATTTAAAGGAAAAATTATGAAAAATAATATTTTTCTAAACTTAAAGAAAAAATCTATAAATAACAACCATTTTGTTATTTCGATTTTTTTTGAAACAATTTACCAATTTGAAACTAAAGATACGCTTTTAGAGTGTTTTAAAAATATTACAACTACCGGACATTTTGGAGTAATAGGTGCTCAATATGAAAAAATAGATGCTACCAGATGGATTGGAGATTATGAAGAGGTAAATGGATTTGAGTATATTGATAAAGCTCCTTCTATTTATTTTTCAGTTGGAGATGATTTCAATCCTGAAGAATTAATTATACCTATTAATTTAGCATATCATTACTTTAATATTGCAATATCTGATTTCTTAATAGCTCACCCTGAATATCAAAAAAAGTGTAAAGAAATACAAAAAACATATTCTCAAACAAACTGTAGCCTGCATGAAACCTAAAATCCATGCGTAAGGTGTGTGCTTCAGCACGCACGCGTTCCATGATTTACGGCTCAATGCCGTCTGAAAAGCTCACAATTTTTCAGACGGCATTTGTTATGCAAGTAAATATAGCCAAAAACCTTAACTTCCTCCATACTATCCACCATGACCTACTCAACAGACTTCCGCCAACTGGCCTTAAGCAAAATCAAACAAGGCCAATCTATCTACAAAGTTGCCAAAGAAATGGGCAATAGTGGATTAACTTTAAACCAGTACGGCATTGCCTCGCCTTGGCTCAAAGAGAACGATTCTCTAAGGTGCTGAAGCACCAAGTGAATCGGTTCCGTACTATCTGTACTGTCTGCGGCTTCGTCGCCTTGTCCTGATTTAAATTTAATCCACTATAACGGCAAAATAAGCACAAAGGTCGTCTGAAAACAGCTTAGAAAACAGGGAGGGTATGTATGTTTATGACATCGGGTCTGTTGTTGTGTCTGTTATGGTGTGCAGTAGATATCGTTGCCGTCAATCGAGGATTCGGATTAAACACGAAACAAAGCATTATCGCCGGTATGAGCCTGTTTGCAGTTCAAATGATCGGGGTATTGTGCGGAGGTGGGGCGGTTGCTCTGGTTGCCGAACCGATTGTCCGCCATTTTTACGGGAACAGTGAGGCTACCATTGGCATCAGTCTTTTGACGGCTTATGCGTCCGTACCGGTTTTTACTTATCTGGTGGGGTTGTGGTGGCTGAAACAATATCAGCTTCCGAGGATGGAAAAATCTGATCGTTTGTTTGTCAAAACGGTTGCAGCCGCTCTGCCTTTGGTGCAGGTTATTTTGTTTGTTGTTTCGCTGTCTAACGGTTGATAAACACGCAATACATGGAATGAAAAAAGGTCGTCTGAAAACCTTGAATTTGGGTTTTCAGACGACCTTTTGTCCTGATGGGGCTGTCTTTATTTGTTGGCGTTCAGATAAAGATTGATCAGGCGGGTGGTGGAGCTGTCGTGTTTTTGTACGCCGGTTTCGCCGGTCAGCTCGGCGAGGATGGTCTTGGCGAGCTGTTTGCCGAGTTCGACGCCCCATTGATCGAAGCTGTTGATGCCCCAGATGATGCCTTGGACGAAGGTTTTGTGTTCGTACATGGCAATCAGGCTGCCCATGTTGCGGGGGTTGACCTTGTCCATGAGGATGAGGTTGGTCGGGCGGTTGCCGGAGAAGGTTTTGTGCGGAACCAGCTCTTCGATGCGGGATTCTTCCATGCCTTGTGCTTTGAGTTCGGCGCGGACTTCGTCAGGGGTTTTGCCGCGCATGAAGGCTTCGGCTTGGGCGAAGACGTTGGCGAGCAGGATTTCGTGGTGGCCGCGCAGGTTGCTGCGTTTTTCAAGCGAGGCGATGAGGTCGATCGGGGTGATGTGGGTTCCTTGGTGCAGCAGTTGGAAGAAGGCGTGCTGACCGTTGATGCCGGTTTCGCCCCAAATAATCGGGGAGGTTTCGTAGCCGATAGACTTGCCGTCGAGGGTAACTTGTTTGCCGTTGCTCTCCATGTCGAGCTGCTGGATGAATTTGGGCAGGCGGTGGAGGTGTTGGTCGTAGGGGGCGATGACGTGGCTGCCGCCGCCGTAGTAGTTGATGTACCAGATGCCGACGAGGGCGAGAATGACGGGGAGGTTGCGCTCGAGCGGGGTGTTGATGAAGTGTTGGTCCATCAGGTGCGCGCCGTTGAGCATTTCGATGAAGTTTTCTTCACCCAAGTAGAGCATGATGGGCAGGCCGATTGCCGACCAGAGGCTGTATCGTCCGCCGACCCAGTCCCAAAATTCAAACATATTGGCGGTGTCGATACCGAATTCGGCGACGGCTTTTTGGTTGGTGGAGACGGCGACGAAGTGTTTGGCGACAGCGGTTTCATCGCCTGCGTGGTCAAGGAACCATTTGCGCGCGGTCAGGGCGTTGGTGAGGGTTTCTTGGGTGGTGAAGGTTTTGGAGGCGATGATGAAGAGGGTGGTCTCGGGGTGGACTTTGGACAATACGTCGCGCAGTTGGGAGCCGTCCACATTGGAGACGAAGTGCATGTTGAGGCGGGGGTGTCCGAAGGGTTTGAGCGCGGTGCACATCATCAGCGGACCGAGGTCGGAGCCGCCGATGCCGATGTTGACGATGTCGGTGATGACTTGGTTGGTATAGCCCAGCCAGTTGCCGCTGCGGACTTCGTGTGCAAATTCGCCCATGCGTTGGAGGACGCGGTTGACTTTGGGCATGACGTCTTCGCCGTCAACGATGATGGGGGAATTGGTGCGGTTGCGCAGGGCAACGTGGAGGACGGCGCGGTTTTCGGTGGTGTTGATTTTTTCGCCGTGGAACATCTGCTGCATACGCTCGGGTACACCGGCTTCGCGGGCAAGCTCGGTCAGCAGGGACATGGTTTCGTCGGTGATGCGGTTTTTGGAGTAATCCAGCGTCAGCCCTCCGACTTGCAGCCAGTAGCGTTCCGCGCGCTGCGGGTCTTGCTCGAACATTTCGCGCATGTGTTGTTCTTTGGTTTCGTCAAAATGTATCCATAATTTTGACCAAGCCGGTAAGTCGTGAAGGTGTTTCATCGGATGCTCCTGAGGTTGGACGGTTTTGTGGGAAAACGGCCGCGAGGTCGTCTGAAACGGGAACGGGTGGGTTTCCGTTTTTAGGGTTGGGTGTGAATGCGGGGTCTGCCGTTATTTGGGTTGGGTATCAACATTGAGGGAAAACGGCGGCACTGATTTTTTGGTCGGTATTTTCAGACGACCTCGGGATATGCCGGGTCGTCTGAAAATGTGCCGTTTAGTCTTTATCGTATTCGATGTGTTTGTTGTGTATGCTTTTTTTGCTTTTTTGTAATTGCAGGCTGGCGACATCACCCAAGCGCAGGGCGAGTCCGATGGCGAGGATGTCGATGACGGCAAGTTGCAACAGGCGCGAAACCATGGGGGTGTAGAGTTCGGCGTTTTCCTGCGTGGCGATGCTCAATATGCAGTCGGCAAGTTGCGCCAGTGGGGAGTCGTTGCGGGTCAGGGCGATCACTGCCGCGCCGTTTTCTTTGGCGATGCTGACGGCGTCTAAAAGCTCGATGGACGAGCCGGTGTTGGAAATGGCGACGACGACGTCTTGGTCGGACAGGACGGAGGCTGCCATCAGTTGGGTGTGGGTATCGACGTAGGCGACGGTGGAAATGCCGAAGCGGAAGAATTTATGTTGCGCGTCTTGGGCGACGATGCCGGAGTTGCCGACGCCGTAAAATTCGACACGGCGGGCGTGCATCAGGGTGGCAATGGCGTTTTCCAGTTCGGATTCTTTCAGGAAGCGGCGTTCGCCTAAAATAGAGGCGGCGGCGTTGCCCAATACTTTTTCGACAACGATGCTCATGTCGTCGTCGGCGTTGAGTTCTTCATGGACGTAGGGCATACCTTCGTGGCCTATGCTGGCGGACAGGGCGAGTTTGAACTCGGGCAGTCCTTTGTAGCCCAGGCTGCGGCAAAAACGGATAACGGTCGGTTGGCTGACGGATGCGCGCTCGGCGATTTCGGCGACGGCGGCATGGACAAACCATTTGGGTTCCGCCAAGGCGCATTCGGCGACTTTGCGTTCCGCGCCCGACAGGTTTGACAGTGATTCGCTGATTTTGCTTAACATAAATATGCCCTTCGGTGTGTGCCGCCCCGCGGCGGGGCGGCTTGTGTGATTAAACGTTTTTCAAGTGGTTGTCGAGTGCCGCCGCTGCGCCGGTGATGCCCGGGAATTCGCTTAAGACGACATAGACGGGAATCGCGGCGAGATAGGCTTCGAAACGGCCTTTGTTTTCAAAGCGGCTGCGGAAAGGTGAGTTTTTAAAATATTCCAAAACACGGGGGATGATGCCGCCGCACAAATACACGCCGCCGCGCGCGCCCAGCGTCAGGACGAGGTTGGAGGCAACCGTGCCGAGCATGGCGCAGAAGATGTCCAAAGTCTGACGGCAGAGCGGGGACGTGCCGCTCAAGGCTTTTTCAGTGATTTCGGACGGTTTAAGGCGGTAGTTTTTCAGTTTGTCGCGTTTGGCGAGTGCTTCGTAAATCAGGCTCAAACCTGCGCCGCTGAGGAAGCGTTCGGCGGAAACATGACCGTATTTGTTTTTTGCATACTGCCAAATCAAAACTTCCATGTCGTCAAACGGCGGGAAGCTGGAATGACCGCCTTCGCCGGCAAGCGCCACCCAGCCTGCGGGGCTGTGTACCAGTCCGCTTACACCCAAACCGGTTCCCGGACCGATGACGGCTTTAGGAGCAAATTCGACGGGTTTTTGCCCGCCTATCTGCATCAGGTCTTTGCTTGAAGTCTGCGTAACTGCCAATGCCTGCGCAGTAAAATCGTTCAAGAGGATGAGGGTGTCCAGCCCCAATGCCTGACGGGTGGTTTCGATGGAAAACGCCCAATGGTGGTTGGTCATTTGCACCCAGTCGCCCAAGATCGGATTTGCCATGGCGAAGGCGGCGTGCCGGACTTCGACTCCGCCTACTTGTTCTAAATAAGAACGGGTGGCATCGACGATGGTGTCGTAGTCTTTGCACGGCAGCACTTTGGCGTTTTCAATCTGTTGTGGTGCGGTTTCAAGCGCGAAGCGGGCGTTGGTGCCGCCGATGTCGGCAACAAGGCGCGGATAGCTTTTGCTGACGGGTTGTTGAATATCAGTTTGAGTAGAAGACATGGCAGTTTACTCCTTGATGGTTCAATACCAGGCTGGTCGGATATTCCAAATCGGCGCGGGAGGCGGCTTTATCGAACACGGCTTTCTTCTCCGCACCCTGAATCGCCAGAAAAACGTTTTCCGTTTTGGCGATGGCACCCAGTGTCATGCTGACGCGCTCGTGCGGCGCGGTAACGGGCGTGGTGTGGATAAGGGTCGGGTCGTTCGACTCGTTGATGGCTGCCTTCAGTTGTGGCGCTTGCGGGAAGAGGGAGGCGGTATGTCCGTCGCCGCCCATGCCCAAAATCAGCACGTCAGGTTGTTTGTAATGTTTCAGCGCGTAGGCAACGACGCTGTCGGGTTGTAATTCAGTTTCAGATTTGCCCGCTTCGACAACGGGAATCCAAGTCGCTGCGGCGGCTTTGTTTTGCAGCAGGTATTCGTGCGCTAAGGCAGTATTGCTGTCGGCGTGGGTGGTCGGCACGATGCGCTCGTCAACCAAAGTGATGCCGACTTTTTGCCAGTCCAAATCTTTTTGCGATAAGGCTTGGAAGAAGGGAATCGGCGAGCGGCCGCCGGAAACTGCCAACACTGCGCTGCCTTTGTTATCCAGCGCGTTTTGCAGCGCGGCGGCGACTGCGTCCGCCAAAGCCTCTGAGGCTGCTGCTGCGTTTTCGTATTCATGCCAAACGAACATAAAAGTGTCCTTTCTCTGTTTTCAGACGACCTTTTTTAAGAAGGAGGTGTGAGGTCGTCTGAAAGGCAGTGTTTGTGAGCGGGAAAGTAAGTAAGAGCCTGTGTTGTTGATGGCGGCGTGAAGGTTGACGGGAAACGCCTAATCCGCCGCCTTATGGTTTTCAGACGACCTTTTTGAACCGATAACGCTTCAAGCAAAGGTCGTCTGAAAAGGCTTTACTGGTCTTCGTGCCACTTATGTCCGTCGCGCGCCAAGAGTTCGCGGGCGGCTTCCGGTCCCCATGAATGCGCGTCGTAGCCGTGCGGCGGGGTGGTGTTGCTTGCCCAGTTGTCCAAAATCGGCATCACATATTCCCAAGCGGCTTCGAGTTCGTCGCGGCGGTTGAAGAGGGCGAGCTTGCCGTTGATTACATCCAGCAGCAGGCGTTCGTAAGCTTCGGCGCGGCGGCCTTCGAGGGCTTTTTCCAGGTCGGTTGCCAGCGGCACGATTTCGACTTTGTTGCCAGCGCCCGGCGTTTTCATCTGCGTATAGAGGCGCACGGATTCGGTCGGCTGCAATTCGATAACCAAACGGTTTGGCGCGGCTTGGCTGTTTTCAAAAATATGGTTTTGCAGCGGACGGAAGTTCAATACGATTTCCGCCACTTTGCCCGCCATGCGTTTGCCGGTACGCAGATAGAAGGGAACGCCGCTCCAGCGGTCGTTTTCGATTTCGGCTTTGATGGCGACGTAGGTTTCGGTGAAACTGTCTTGCGGAACGTTGATTTCTTGCAGATAGCCGTTCATGCCTTTGGCGGCGGTGTATTGTCCGCGCACGACATTTTCGTTGACGGATTCGATGGTCAGCGGTTTCAATGATTTGATGACTTTGACTTTTTCATCGCGCACTGCGTCGGCATCCAAGCTGGCGGGCGCTTCCATCGCAGTCATGCACAGCATTTGCATCAGGTGGTTTTGCACCATATCGCGCAACGCGCCGGTAATGTCGTAGAACTCGCCGCGTTCTTCCACGCCGAGCTGCTCGGCGATGGTCAGTTGTACACTTTCGATGTATTTGTTGTTCCACAACGGCTCGAACATCACGTTGGCAAAACGCAGTGCCAGCAGGTTTTGCAGGCTTTCTTTGCCTAAGTAGTGGTCGATGCGGTAGATTTGGCTTTCTTTGAAGTAGCGGGCGACATCGGTATTGATTTGTTGGGAAGAGGCGAGGTCGGTACCCAGCGGTTTTTCCAAAACGACGCGTGCGTTGTCGGCGTTTAGCCCGATTTTGGCAAGGTTTTCACAGGCTTGCGCGAAGAATTTCGGCGCGGTGGAAAGGTAGATGATGACGTTGTCGGTCTCTTTGCGGGCTTTGACTTTTTCGCCCAAAGCGGCAAAATCGGCTTCTTGGGTAACGTCGACTTTCAAATATTCGATGCGTTTGACGAACGATGCCCAAGCGTCGTCTGAAAAGTTTTGTTTGACATGGATTTTGGAGTTGGTTTCCACTTTTGCCAAAAAGCCCGCCGTATCCAAATCGCTGCGGCTGACACCCAAAATACGACCCTGAGGATTGAGCAACCCTGCAACGTGCGCCTGATACAGACAAGGCAGCAGCTTACGCATTGCCAAATCGCCGGTCGCGCCGAACAACACCAAATCAAAATTTGTTTGTGTACTCATCGTTTTATCTCTCGTTGAGGAAGGCCTTGTGCCGATGCCGCCGGATGTCGTGAAAGACGGGCGGTTTCGGCAGAAAAGCAATGGAAACCAATCGCCTGCATCAAAATTTCAAAACAGGCGGGCTAATGAGTAGTAATACTACACATGGCTACACATTTTGTCTATTCTCATTTTTACAAATTATTTGACTTAGTTTAAAAGTTTGATGAGTTTGGTCTGGTAGATTTTCACAAATGACGCATATCACGATTTAAATCAAATTTCTTACATTTAGCGGATTATTTTGTAACTAAATTACAAGTTTTATATTATAATAGCCTACATATATAGAGTGAGGCTTTCAGACTACCCCTTGCATGGTTTGAAAGGTCGTCTGAAACGCTGAACGCCCCACACCCAATGCAAAAAATCAGAAACGCGCAAACAAAACCCCATACCACCCCCTTCTGACAGGAGACCGAACATGACCCCCACTCCTATCCACCCCAAGCTCGCCGAAATCACCGAGCGCATCATCGAACGCAGCCGTCCGACCCGCAAAAAATATCTGGCAAAAATCCGCAGCGCCAAACAAATGGGACGGCTGGAGCGCAACCAGCTCGGTTGCAGCAACTTGGCGCACGGTTACGCCGCCATGCCCAAAAGCATCAAAATCGAAATGCTTCAGGAAACCGTTCCCAACTTAGGTATCATCACCGCCTACAACGACATGGTTTCCGCACACCAGCCGTTTAAAGACTTCCCCGACCAAATTAAAGACGAAGCGCAGAAAAACGGCGCGACCGCCCAAGTTGCCGGCGGTACGCCCGCCATGTGCGACGGCATCACGCAAGGCTATGCCGGTATGGAATTGTCGCTGTTCTCCCGCGACGTCATTGCCATGAGTACCGCCATCGGCCTGTCGCACCAAATGTTCGACGGCAGCCTGTTTATGGGCGTGTGCGACAAAATCGTTCCGGGCTTGATGATAGGCGCACTTTCGTTCGGTCATATTCCCGGCATCTTCGTCCCCGCAGGCCCGATGTCCAGCGGCATCGGCAATAAAGAAAAAGCCCGCACCCGCCAGCTTTTCGCCGAAGGCAAAGTCGGTCGCGATGCCTTGCTCGAAAGCGAAATGGGTTCCTACCACAGCCCCGGCACCTGCACTTTCTATGGTACGGCAAACTCCAACCAAATGATGATGGAAATGATGGGCGTACACCTGCCCGCCGCCGCCTTCGTCCATCCTTATACCGACCTGCGCGAAGCCCTGACCCGCTACGCCGCCGGACACCTCGCGCGCGGCATCAAAAACGGCACCATCAAACCCTTGGGCGAAATGTTGACTGAAAAATCCTTCATCAACGCCCTGATTGGTCTGATGGCGACCGGCGGTTCGACCAACCACACCATGCACCTCGTTGCCATGGCGCGCGCCGCCGGCGTGATTTTGAATTGGGACGACTTTGACGAAATTTCTTCCATCATTCCGCTGCTCATCCGCGTGTACCCCAACGGCAAAGCCGACGTGAACCACTTTACCGCAGCAGGCGGCCTGCCTTTCGTTATCCGCGAATTACTGGACGCAGGCTTATTGCACGACGATGTCGATACCGTTGTCGGACACGGTATGCGCCACTACACCAAAGAGCCTTTCCTCATCGACGGCAAACTCGAATGGCGCGAAGCCCCCGAAACCAGCGGCAACGACGACATCCTGCGCAAAGCCGACAATCCGTTCTCCCCGGACGGCGGCCTGCGCCTGATGAAAGGCAATATCGGACGCGGCGTGATTAAAGTGTCCGCCGTGCGCGAAGGCTGCCGCATCATCGAAGCGCCCGCCATCGTGTTCAACGACCAACGCGAAGTGTTGGCGGCATTTGAACGCGGTGAGTTGGAACGCGATTTCGTCTGCGTCGTCCGCTACCAAGGCCCGCGCGCCAACGGTATGCCCGAGTTGCACAAACTGACCCCGCCTTTGGGCATCCTGCAAGACCGCGGCTTCAAAGTGGCGCTGCTGACCGACGGCCGTATGTCCGGCGCATCCGGCAAAGTGCCCGCGTCCATCCACATGACGCCCGAAGCCCTGATGGGTGGCAACATTGCCAAAATCCGTACCGGCGACCTAATCCGCTTCGACTCTGTTACCGGCGAACTCAACGTCCTGATTAACGAAGCCGAATGGAACGCCCGCGAAGTTGAACGAATCGACTTGAGCGCGAACCAACAAGGCTGCGGCCGCGAACTCTTCGCCAACTTCCGCAGCATGACCAGCAGCGCAGAAACCGGCGCCATGAGCTTCGGTGGCGAATTTGCCTGATGCACGTTTCAGACGACCTTTGTGAACGGAAGGTCGTCTGAAAAATTATTGAAGCCATTTAAAACAGACGTAGGTCGTATTCTCGAATCCGACACAGCCGTCTAAGACGTAGTTATCAGGAGTATTTGTCGGATACGAGTATCCGACCTACAGCCCAAAGGTCGTCTGAAAACGTAAAACTCCATTCCATTTGAACGCAGCAGACGTAACATGTACTTAGCCCACGAACAAAACCAAAGACGTAGGTTGGATTCTCGAAATCCGATGTTATCAGGGCATTTGTCGGATACGGGTATCCGAATATAGCCCCCAAAGGTCGTCTGAAAACTTAAAACTCCATCCCATTTGACCTCAACAAAAACGACAACCCCATCCCACCTGGAGAACCGAAATGTCCAAACTGACCCCACGCGAAATCCTGACTGCCGGCGCAGTTGTGCCTGTGATGGCGATTGACGACTTGAGCACCGTCGTCGATTTGTCCCACGCCCTTGTCGAAGGCGGCATCCCCACCCTCGAAATCACCCTGCGCACGCCCGTCGGCCTCGACGCCATCCGCCTGATTGCCAAAGAAGTGCCCAACGCCATCGTCGGCGCGGGTACGGTTACCAACCCCGAGCAGTTCAAAGCCGTCGAAGACGCAGGCGCGGTTTTCGCTATCAGCCCGGGTTTGCACGAATCCCTCGCCAAAGCCAGCCACAACAGCGGCATCCCACTGATTCCCGGCGTTGCCACTCCGGGCGAAGTCCAACTGGCTTTGGAACACGGCATCGACACCCTCAAACTCTTCCCCGCCGAAGTTGTCGGCGGCAAAGCCATGCTCAAAGCCCTCTACGGTCCTTATGCCGACGTGCGCTTCTGCCCGACCGGCGGCATCAGTCTCGCCACCGCGCCCGATTACTTGGCACTGCCCAACGTCTTGTGCGTCGGCGGCTCATGGCTGACACCGAAAGAAGCCGTGAAAAACAAAGACTGGGACACCATCACCCGCCTCGCCAAAGAAGCGGCGGCATTGAAACCTAAAGCCTGATGCTCCCACCTCCCAAAGGTCGTCTGAAAATCTGATTTCGGATTTTCAGACGACCTTGTTCTTTCAGGCGGCGTATATTCGGACGAAATCCGCTATAATCCGTACAATTTTTTTCCATTTTCGCGGTTCGCAAACCTCCCGCGTTACCAAAACTAGGATTCACCATGCAAAACCCACAAGCCTTGGTCATCTTTTCCGGCGGCCAGGATTCCACCACCTGCCTGATTCAGGCGATTCAAACCTACGGGCGCGAAAACGTCCAAGCCATCACCTTCCAATACGGGCAACGCCACGCCGTCGAGCTGGAACGCGCCCGCTGGATCGCTCAGGATTTGGGCGTCAAACAAACCGTACTCGACTTGAGCCTGATGCAGCAGATTACGCACAACGCCCTGATGGACGATACCGCCGCCATCAACACCGCTTCAGACGGCCTGCCCAATACCTTCGTAGACGGACGCAACGCCCTGTTCCTGCTCTACGCCGCCATCTACGCCAAAGGACAAGGCATCAGACACATCATTGCAGGCGTGTGCGAAACCGACTTCTCCGGCTATCCCGACTGCCGCGACGTGTTCGTCAAATCCATGAACGTTACCCTCAATCTGGCGATGGACTACGCCTTCCAAATCCATACCCCGCTGATGTACCTGACCAAAGCGCAAACTTGGGCGTTGGCGGACGAAATGGGCGCGCTGGACTACATCCGCGAGCAGACCCACACCTGCTACAACGGCATCGTCGGCGGCTGCCACGAATGCCCGAGCTGCGTGTTGCGCGAGCGCGGGCTGGCGGAATATTTGGAAAGTAAAAGGGTCGTCTGAAAATATAACCATCATTCGATACAAGCCTTATCATGCCCAAACTTTATATGTTCTATCTCGGCGGTAACGCAGGACGTTCCAATATCGAAGTGCACGACATTCAGTTTGCCGTGTGCGACGATTACCGCGAATCCATCCCTACACTCAAAGCAGCATGGTTCGGCGATGCGGACAAAATCCACATCGACGGCTGGCAGATTGTCGAATGGGTGGACGGTTACGATGTCGATGTATCCGACCACGCCGAGCCGCAGGGGTCGTCTGAAAACACCCCGCACCTGTATTTCGTCAATGTCGGCGGCTATCGCGCGGGGCAGCTTGCCGAGGCGCACGCTTTCGGACTGTTCGCCGCCGCCACGCCTGCCGAAGCCAAACAAAAAGCCCTGCAAACCCTGTTGACCGACCATGTTCAACAGCATAAAGACAACTTAAAAGACGTCGACAACCTGCTCCGGCTCGACCGCATCGGCAATCACACCATCCGCCTGACCCCGAATCCGCACGGCAAGCCTGCCGAAATGGGCTTTCAGGGCTATTTACCGATTTAAAGTACCCACCATGAAAATTACCAAGATATTCACCTTCGACTCTTCACATATGCTCGACGGGCATGATGGCAAATGCCAAAACCTGCACGGACATACCTACAAACTCGAAATCACCGTTTCAGACGAACCCATACGGGGTGGCGCGAAAGACGGCATGGTGATGGATTTCACCGACCTCAAAGCCGCCGTCAAAAAACACATCACCGACCCCTTCGACCACGCGTTTATCTACAACGGCGGCAACGAGCGCGAATGTCAAATCGCCGCGCTCTTGGAAGGTTGGAATATGAAAACCCTGTGCCTGCCCTGCCGCACCACTGCCGAAAACATGTCGGTCGAAATGTATGACCGTTTGCAAAACGCGGGGCTGAAAGTGTGCAGCGTGAAATTGTGGGAAACACCGACATCGTGTGCGGAGTATGAAGGGGAGTAGGGAATATCTTGCACGTATCAATATAGTAAATTCAAATAAGACATGCCCAACCGCGTCATTCCGGCGCAGGCGGGAATCCAGACCTTGGTTTTTCAGGAATATTTAAAAATTGCAGCAATTCCAAATCTCTGGATTCCCGCCTGCGCCGGAATGACGATGTGGGGCGTCCTTATTTGAATCTGCTTTAAAACGGTTTTTTTCCAGTAAGGATTCCCCCCGTTTTTTCAGACGACCTTCCATATCAAATACATTCATTAAAAGGAATACCCATGAAACTTCTTCCCACCATCCTAGTCCTCCTCGTCGCCGCCGAACATTTCTACATCGCCTGGCTTGAAATGACGCAGATTCCCAGCGAAAAAGCGGCGGAAATGTTCAAGCTGCCTTATGAATTTATGGAACAACAACAAGTGCAGACCCTGTTCAGCAATCAAGGGCTGTATAACGGCTTTCTTGCCATCGGGCTGGTGTGGTCGCGGTTTGCCGCGCCGGACAATGCCGTTTATGGCGCGACGATTCTGTTTCTCGGCTTTGTATTGATTGCCGCCGCATGGGGCGCGTTCTCTTCCGGCAACAAAGGCATACTCGTCAAACAAGGTTTGCCCGCGATGCTGGCGGCAGCAGCGGTGTTGGTGGTATGAAAAAAATCAGCGTCGCTCCCGAAAATCCGCAATACCGTATCGTTGAAATTTTCGAGAGCCTGCAAGGCGAGGGCTGGAACACGGGTATGCCCGCCGTTTTCGTCCGTTTGGGTAAATGCAATCTGGCGTGCGGCTGGTGCGATACCGATTATTTGAAATTCGGCATGATGAGCCTGTCCGACATCTTAGGTCGTCTGAAAACCTACACCGCCCGCAATATCATCATCACCGGCGGCGAGCCGACCATACAGCCGCATCTCGATACGCTGTTGGACGCGCTCAAGGCAGAAGGCTATTTCCTCTGTATCGAAACCAACGGCCTCAAGCCCGCGCCGCCGCAAATCGACTATGTCGCCACCAGTCCCAAAGCCTGCTATGCCGACAAATATGCAACAAACTGCATCGCCGAAGCCGACGAAGTGCGCATCGTGGCTGACGGCGATGTCGTTGCGTTCTGCGAAAACATGGAACGCAAAATCCGCGCACGTCATTACTACCTTTCGCCCTGCGAACAAGACGGTGCGATGAACATCTACGACACCATCCGCCAAATCGGTATCTTAAACAGCCGCCCCGACGCGCCCGTGCATTGGCAGTTGAGCGTGCAGACGCACAAATGGGCGGGGATAGAGTAGGGGAATAGTGAAGAATCAAACGCCAACCTAATACGCAAATATCACTCTTCTAAATCTTTATATGATTGACAAAGGTCGTCTGAAACTTTTCAAACGACCTTTTTTGCGGCTGTCGGGTTTGTTTGATAAAAAATGAAAGGCCGAAATCAATACAGATGGAAATGACGTGGCGGATAAGATGTAAATTATTTGATTCTTTTCCGACTGTTCAATATACTCCGACCGCTTTATTTCATCCTGTTACGGAAATTTGATAAAAATTCTCATTTTGCGATACAAAAAAAGCCATTTACTGCCGATTTGCGTAAGGAGGCTTTGAGCTCCGCCGCCATTCGGACGGCTGAATAATTAGGAGACACCATGCCATTATCTAAATTTCGTCCGGCGCGTTTGCCGGTTGCCGTTGCTGCGGCACTTTTATCCGCCTATTCCTTCGGGGCAGGGGATGGGCTTGAGCAGGTTGATTTGCCTACGGTCCAAGTAAAGGGCATCGGCAAACAGACAACCACCAACTACACCATTCCCGCCTCCTCCGCTGCTACGGGCATCCGCCTGACCCAGCGCGAAACACCGCAGTCTTTGTCCGTTGTTACCGAAAAACAAATGGACGACCAAGGTTTGGATACCTTGCAGGACGTGTTGAAACAAACACCAGGCGTGTTCCACAGCAAAATGGGCAACAACGTCTCCGGCCACAGCGAGTTTATTTCGCGCAGTCAGGCGATTGACAGCATTTCCGTGGACGGCGCACCCAAATTCCTTTACGACGGTAAAGCCATCCGCCGCGGTACCAATAATCTGGACAGTGCATTGTACGAACAAGTCGTCGTCGTGCGCGGCGCAAGCGGTTTGTCTAACGGCGGTATGGGCGAACCGGGCGGTACGGTTGCTTTGGAACGCAAAAAACCGACTGCCAAACCTGCCGTCAGCGTGGAAGCCGGAGTCGGTTCTTGGAACCACTACCGCTTCGTCCTTGATGCCAATCATCCTTTGAATGCCGACAATACCTTGCGCGGCCGCGCTATTTTGGTCAGCGACCACGGCGGTGATTACCTGCCGAACACATCGCGCCACAATCACACTTTCTACGGCATTCTGTCTTACGATCTCACGCCGCAAACCCACTGGCGCCTTGGTACGGAAATACACCGTTTCCGCAATACCGGCAGCTCGCCTTTCAGCTATCTGACCGTAGCGGGAAACCCTAGAAAAAATCAACCTTTCAAACCGTTTGCAGCCTCACCGCGCAGCAATGCCTCGGCAAAATGGGCTTATGGTAAAGAAAACAGTGCGGAAATCTTCACCTCTGTCAATCATGAGTTTGAAAACGGTTGGGCTCTGAACGGCAACTATAGCCATACTTATGGAAAAAGTGATGCAGTTTCCGGTATAGCCGGTCCCTTTGTCATTTATCCCGACTATTCCGCTAAATTCGTTGCCGAGCGCGACCAAGCCAAGTACACCGACCAAGATTTTTCTCTGAATTTAGACGGCGATTACCCGCTTTGGGGACGCAAACATGAATTCAATGCCGGCATCAGCTATCAGTACAATAAGGAAACTCCTTCATATTACGAAGAAAATGAAGATGGGATTGTCCCTGATTTGCGCCTTTTTGACGGAAATTTCACAAAACCGGCCATACCCTACATTCGCGACGGCTTTGCCCATATGAAAAACCTCTCTGTTTACGGTTCGACCCGTTTCAAACTGACCGACAGGCTGGCATTGATAGGCGGCGGACGGTTTGTCGATTGGCAATACCGCTACAGTTCCGATCGCAACAATTTTGCCGACAGCAGGCATAAAAACAAGGTATTTATCCCCTATTTGGGCGCAAGTTATGATTTAAACGACAATCTGACAGCCTATACCTCCTATACCACCATATTCCGCCCGCAACCGCGCTATTTGGATCGAAATGGCAAACCGCTCGAACCGCAACGCGGCAAAACATATGAACTCGGCTTAAAAGCCTCGTGGTTTGAAGGCCGTTTGAACGCTTCTGCGGCTGCATTTATCAATAAACGCGACCATTTGGGGAAAGAAATTCGCGATGATGAACATCAACGTATTTACTATGAATCTGTTAACAACACAACGACCAAAGGCGTGGAATTGTCCGTCGGCGGACGCTTGAGCGACAAATGGCTGATCAATGCTTCTTATGCGTACTCCAAACTCAAAAACGATTCGGGCAATGTGGTCAACCCTTCTTATCCTACCCACCTTTTCAAACTTTTTACTGCGTATGACGTTACCGATCGCCTAAACTTGGGTGCAAACGTCAACTGGCAAAGCGGTACAAACGCAGTATCTGATGAATACCAGCCCTTCACCGTTGCCGGTAAAGAAGCCTTGACCCAACGCCCATACGCTACGCTGGATTTGACCGTGCATTACAAAATCGGCAAATCCACCCGCATCGGTTTGGACTTTGAAAACGTGTTCAACAAACGCTACCGCCCCATGCCCGACATCCACGTTTACGGCACACCGCGCAGCCTGACCGCTACGTTGAAACACACGTTTTAAATAGGAAAAAGAAAAGGTCGTCTGAAAATCTCGATTTGAGGTTTTCAGACGACCTTTGTGTTTCTATAGCGAGCATACTTAACTTTAAATACGGTATATCATCAAATTCCGTCATTCCTATCCTCGCGTAGGCGGGGGCGGGAATAACGATAAGCGATAAGTTGCGTATCGAAAAAAGTTATTTAGCTATATCAATCCGTCAGTCGTTTACAGGTTGGGATTGACGATGATTTTGACGGCTGATTCGTTGTTGTGAATCAGACGCTCGAAGCCTTCGGAAACCAGCTCGTCCAGCTTGATGCGCTGGGTGATGAAAGGTTCGAGGTTGATTTTGCCTTCTTCCACCAGTTTGATGGTTTCGGCGTGGTCGTTGCAGTAGGCGATGGTGCCGCGCACGTCCAGCTCTTTCATCACGACGCTGTGGACGTTGATGGTGGCGGGGTGGCTCCAAATGGATACGATGACGACTTTCGCAGTCGGGCGACAGGCTTCGACCATGGTGTCCAGCACTTTGTTGACGCTGGTGCATTCGAATGCGACGTCCACACCTTCGCCGCTGGTCAGTTTTTTCACTTCTTCGACGACATCGACTTCAGACGGGTCGAGGATGTAGTCGGCAACGCCGGATTCGCGGGCTTTGTCTTTGCGCGCTTTGCTCAATTCGGTGATGATGACTTTGATGCCTTTGGCTTTCAATACGGCGGCAAGCAGCAAACCGATCGGACCTGCGCCGCCGACCAATGCGACGTCGCCGGCTTTCGCGCCACTGCGGACATAGGCGTGATGGCCGACGGACAGGGGTTCAATCAAAGCGGCTTGGTCTAATGGGATTTTGTCGGAAATCGGATGCACCCAGCGGCGTTTGACGGCGATTTTTTCGGCAAGACCGCCACCGCAGCCGCCCAAGCCGATGAAGTTCATGTCTTTGGAGAGGTGGTAGTTGCTGCCTTCGCCGGTCGGTACGTCATCGCGGATGATGTAGGGTTCGACCACGACGTGTTGTCCGACTTTGAGGTCGTCCACGCCTTCGCCGACGGCATAAACCACGCCGGAGAACTCGTGTCCCATCGTTACGGGTGCGGACTCGCCGGAAATCGGGTGCGGATGGCCGCAGGGCGGAATGAAAATCGGACCTTCCATAAATTCGTGCAGGTCGGTACCGCAGATACCGCACCAGGCGACGTTGATGCCGACGGTGCCGGGGGCGACGGTCGGTTCGGGGATGTCTTCGATGCGGATGTCGCCTTTATCGTAAAAACGTGCTGCTTTCATTGTAACGCTCCTTGTTTTGAGGTTGAAAAGAAAGGTCGTCTGAAAGGTAGGACGGCTTTTCAGGGAAGGGTAGGTGTGCGTTTGAATGACGACAGTTTTTATTATTGGCAGGGCTTGTGTCGTTTGATTGGTTTTATTTTAATACTTTTTGCTTTGGCCGGCAGGCCATATTTCGAATAAACAAAAAAAGGTCGTCTGAAAACCTAGAAACAAGGTTTTCAGACGACCTTTCGTTTAGCCCGGTGGGAAATGCGGATTACAGGCTGTAATACATTTCAAATTCCAACGGGTGCGGCGCCATGCGGATGCGACGTACGTCTTCTTCTTTGAAAGCGATGTAGCTGTCGATCCAGTCTTTGCTGAACACGCCGCCGCGCAGCAGGAATTCGTGGTCGGCTTTGAGGGCGGCGAGTGCTTCTTCCAAAGAGGCGCAGACGGTTGGGACGAGTGCGTCTTCTTCCGGCGGCAGGTCGTAGAGGTTTTTATCGGCAGGGTCGCCCGGATGGATTTTGTTTTGAATGCCGTCCAAACCCGCCATCAGAAGGGCGGCGAACGCCAAGTATGGGTTGGCGGTCGGGTCGGGGAAACGCGCTTCGATGCGGCGTGCCTTGCTGCTGTTCACGGACGGGATGCGGATGGACGCGGAACGGTTTTTGGCAGAGTAGGCGAGTTTGGTCGGCGCTTCGAAGTGCGGCACGAGGCGTTTGTAGGAGTTGGTGGACGGATTGGTAATCGCGTTCAGGGCTTTGGCGTGTTTGATGATGCCGCCGATGTAGTAGAGCGCGGTGTCGCTCAAGCCGGCATAGCCGTCACCTGCGAACAGGTTTTGACCGTCTTTCCAGATGGATTGGTGGACGTGCATGCCGCTGCCGTTGTCGCCCATGATGGGTTTGGGCATGAAGGTGGCGGTTTTGCCGAAGTTGTGGGCGACGTTTTGGATGACGTATTTCATGTCTTGGGTTTGGTCGGCGCGTTTGACCAGGGTGGCGAAGCGCGTGCCGATTTCCATTTGGCTGCCGGTGCCGACTTCGGCGTGGTGGACTTCGACTTCAATGCCGAGTTCTTCCAAAATGTTCACCATGGCGGAACGCAGGTCTTGTCCGGCGTCAATCGGGGCGACGGGGGCGTAGCCGCCTTTGACGGTAGGGCGGTGACCGGTGTTTTGACCGTCCATGTGCAGGCCGCTTGCCCATGCACCGCTTTCGGACGTGATTTCGTAACGGGTTTTGTGCATATCGGTTTCAAACTCTACGCCGTCGAAGACGAAGAATTCGGGTTCGGGGCCGAAATATGCCGTGTCGCCGATGCCGGTGGATTTGAGGTAGGCTTCGGCGCGGCGGGCGATGGAGCGCGGGTCGCGGTCGTAACCTTGACCGTCGGCGGGGTCGATGACGTCGCAGGTGAGGACGACGGTGGTGTCGTCGAAGAAGGGGTCGATGAAGGCAGTCGCGGGGTCGGGGCGCAACTGCATGTCGGATGCCTGAATGCCTTTCCAGCCGCCGATGGACGAGCCGTCAAACGCCTGACCGTTTTCAAACCACTCTTCAGGGTCGTCGAGGACGATGCGGGCGGGGATAGTGAAGTGGTGCTGCTTGCCTTTGGTATCGGTAAAGCGCAAATCTACGAAGCGGGCTTCGCTTTCTTCAATCAGTTTTACTGCGTCTTTGATAGACATTTTCGGCTCCTAATGGGAAGTAACGGATACGGAATCTCGCGGAAAATCTGCTGCATTTTATCACGGCGAAGGTCGTCTGAAACCGCGAAACCGTCAAATTTCTGACTTGCGGAATATAGTTTCAGACGACCTGATTGTCAACAATCCGAAACATATTCCAAATTATTGGAAAACAGCGGTATCAGGCGGCAAAGGCGGTTATAATGGGCGGTCTTTGCATTTGTCCTGCCGGATAGGATTTTTATGAACACTGTTCCCCGTTATGCCGTTTTCGGCAACCCCGTCGCGCACAGCAAATCGCCGCAAATCCATCAGCAGTTTGCCTTGCAGGAAGGCGTCGAAATCGAATACGAACGCATTTGCGCCGACATCGGCGGTTTCGCGCAGGCGGTCGAAGCGTTTTTTGCCGACGGCGGGCGCGGGGCGAATGTTACCGTACCGTTCAAGCAGGAAGCGTTTGCCTTGTCGGACGAATATTCCGAACGCGCTTTGGCGGCAGGTGCGGTCAATACGCTGATTTTGCTGGAAAACGGTAAAATACGCGGCGACAATACTGATGGAATTGGGTTGACGGATGATATTTCAAAGAGGCTGGGCGTGGAAATGTCGGGCAAAACCGTCTTGCTGCTCGGCGCGGGCGGCGCGGTGCGCGGCGTGATTCCCGTATTGAAAGAATACCGCCCTGCGCGCATCGTTATCGCCAACCGAACCCACGCCAAAGCGGCGGAAATGGCGGCGCATTTCAGTATTGATGCCGTACCTTTGGATGAACTGGAAGGCGGCTTCGACATCATCATCAACGGCACATCAGGCGGCTTAAGCGGACAGCTTCCCGCCGTGTCGCCCAAAGTCTTTGAACATTGCACCTTGGCTTACGATATGGTTTATGACGGGGCGGCAGAGCCGTTTTTAGCGTTTGCCCGCCAATCAGGCGCAAAACAAACCGCCGACGGATTGGGCATGCTGGTCGGACAGGCGGCGGCTTCCTACCGTCTCTGGCGCGGCTTTGCGCCCGATGTCCTGCCCGTCGTCCAATATATGAGAGAGTTATAAAATGTTCCGCATCATCAAATGGCTGATTGCCCTGCCTTTGGGCGCATTTATCTTTTTCAACGCTTATGTGTACGGCAACATCATCACTTACCGCGCTGTCGCGCCGAACAAAACCGCCTTCATGGCGATGCGGATGCGGCAGTTTCAAAGCGAAGGCAAAGATGTCGCACTCGATTACCGCTGGGTGCCTTACGACCGCATTTCGGTCAACCTGAAAAAAGCCCTGATTGCCTCCGAAGACGCCAAATTCGCCGAACACGGCGGCTTCGACTGGGGCGGCATCCAATACGCCATCAAACGCAACAAACAAAGCGGTGAAGTCAAAGCAGGCGGCTCGACCATCAGCCAACAGCTTGCCAAAAACCTGTTTCTGAACGAAAGCCGCAGCTATGTCCGCAAAGGCGAAGAAGCCGCAATTACCGCGATGATGGAAGCCGTTACCGACAAAGACCGCATTTTCGAGCTGTATCTGAACGCCATCGAATGGCACTATGGCGTATTCGGCGCAGAAGCCGCGTCCCAGTATTTCTATAAAAGACCCGCCGCCAACCTCACCAAACAGCAAGCCGCCAAACTCGCCGCCCGCGTCCCCGCGCCGCTGTTTTACGCCGACAACCCGAAAAGTAAACGCCTGCGTAACAAAACTAACATCATCCTGCGCCGTATGGGTTCGGCAGAATTGCCCGAAAGCGATATGGATTGAGGTCGTCTGAAAATCAGGTGATGGGGTTTCAGACGACCTTTGCGCAACTGTAACCTTGTTTGCCGTATCACATATATCACTTATCCGAATACTTTTTCCGTCATTCCCGCCAATGTGGGAATAACGACAAAACGCCCGTTTCGTCATCTTTACCCCACCTGTGCGGGAATGACGAAACGGGCGTTTTTGAATGGATTTTCTTTCTGCGCCGCTGTCTTCGGCGAAATTTACGCCACGAAATCCAAACCTATGTCCAACGAGCGGCTGCTGTGGGTCAGGTAGCCGAGGGCGATGCCGTCCACGCCGGTTTGCGCCACGCGTTTCAGGCGGTCGAAGCCGATGCCGCCCGATGCTTCGCAATAGATGGTGTGGGGATGGGCGGTTTGCGTGTGGCAGCGGTTTGCCGCTTCTTTCAGGGTTTCGTCGTCCATGTTGTCCAGCAAAATCCGTTCTGCGCCCGCCGCGATGGCTTCGTCCAGTTGTGCCAACGTGTCCACTTCGATTTCCACGCAGGTCAATGGTCCGACCGCCTGTTTTGCCTGCCGCACGGCTTGGGCGATGCTGTCGCAATAGGCGAGGTGGTTGTCTTTGATGAGCACGGCGTCGTCCAAACCCATGCGGTGGTTCACGCCGCCGCCCGCCCTGACGGCGTATTTTTGCAGGACGCGCAGCAGGGGGATGGTTTTGCGGCTGCACACGATGTCTGTGCCGTATTCGGCGACTTCGGCAACGGCACGCGCGGTGGCGGTGGCGATGCCGCTCAAGTTCGTGAGGTAGTTGAGCGCGGTGCGTTCGGCGGCAAGCAGGGCGCGGGCGTTGCCTTCGACGACAGCCAGCGTCTGACCTGCGCGGACGGCTTGTCCGTCTCGGTTTTCGGCTTGGAAGCGGACGGACGGATCCATCGTCTGAAAGGCGAGGCGTGCCAAGTCCATGCCGGCGATAACGCCGTCTTCGCGGCTGACGAGGAAGAGTTTGGCGGTTTTATCGGGGGCGATAACGGCGGCGGACGTAATGTCGCTACGCCTACCCAAATCTTCGCTCAAGGCTTGTTCCACCATGGGGCGCAACAGGGTGTCGGGCAGGGGGAAGAGGGTGTTTTCAGACGACATGGGGTTTCCTTTGTTGAAAAAGATGGATGTTGCACCGATGGGGCAAAACTTCATTTTATAGTGGATTAACAAAAACCAGTACGGCGTTGTCTCTTCTTAGCTCAAAGAGAACGATTCTCTAAGGTGCTGAAGCACCAAGTGAATCGGTTCCGTACTATCTGTACTGTCTGCGGCTTCGTCACCTTGTCCTGATTTTTGTTAATCCACTATAGGTCGTCTGAAAACGGGCTAACGGCTGCCCAGCGGCAGTCCGATGTCCGAAATCAGCCTGTCGGGCAGGACGTCGTCGCGGAAGCGGTAAAGCTGCGCGGGACGGCCTTTGCTGCCCGATACGCCGGTATCCGACGGCTCGATGAGGTTTTGCTGCTGAATCTGGCGGCGGAAGTTTTGCTTGTGCAGCAATCTGCCGCTGATGGCTTCGACGCTGTTTTGCAGTTGCAGCAGCGTGAATTCGGGCGGCATCAGTTCGAAAATCACGGGGCGGTATTTGATTTTGGCGCGCAGGCGGGACAGGGCGGTCGCCAGTACGCGGCGGTGGTCGTGGCGCATGGGCTGTCCCGTGAGCGCGAAGTCGAAGTTTGCCTGCGGCTCGGCGGCTTCCGCTATCAAGCCGCTTTCATACAACATTTCATAGCGTTGCAAAACGTATTCTTCCGACCAGTTTTCCGGTTCGACCCCCCAGCACAAATGAATGCGCTTGAGCCGCTTTTGGCGCACTTCCTCCGTGTCCGCCGAGTTTGCCCAAATGCGCAGGCGGCTGACAATGGCGTCGCGCTGCCCGCCGTCGGTACGCAAATCTTCCCACGGGAAATAACCGTAGCAGTCCTGCCATTTCGCGTCAGGATGCAGGATGCTGTCGGCTGCCTCGCGCACCAGCCCCAAATAGCTGACGTACAAGACGGGCATGCCGTGTTCGTTGCGGCGGTGGGTATCGACAAAGGTGTAAAGCTGTTCCACATAGCCCATAGGCTGCGAAGTCTGCTTGGCGACCCACAGCTTTACGCCCGCCTGCAGGGAATTGCGCAGGGGGGAGAGCGGGCCGTTGGGCAGGAGCGTGCCTTGGGCGACGGTCAACACCCGCAGGCCGCCGTCGGTAACGGCAATCAATACGGGAACCAGCTCGACGATGCTTTGCGGCGGGGCTTCGGCTTCGGGGTAGGCGTCCATGCTCGGCTTTCTACGGGTGGGAAAGGCTTTATTGTAAACCAAAGCGGTTTGTCGGAACGAAGCGGGTCGGTTTTGCGGTATCTCAAACCTGTTTTCAGACGACCTTGCATATTATACTCAAGTTGAGCATAATATAAAAACAGTTTGAAAAACAGACGGCAAACCTTCATGCCGCCTCAAAAACCAGCTACAAGGAAACATCATGCAAACCGCCGCCCGCCGCTCGTTCGATTACGATATGCCACTCATCCAGACGCCGACTTCCGCCTGCCAAATCCGTCAGGCGTGGGCGAAGGTTGCCGATACGCCCGACCGCGAGACGGCAGGTCGTCTGAAAGACGAAATCAAGGCTTTGCTGAAGGAGAAAAACGCGGTTTTGGTGGCGCATTATTATGTTGATCCGCTGATTCAGGATTTGGCTTTGGAAACGGGCGGATGCGTGGGCGATTCGCTGGAAATGGCACGCTTCGGCGCGGAGCACGAAGCCGGTACGCTGGTGGTGGCGGGCGTGCGCTTCATGGGCGAGAGCGCGAAAATCCTCTGCCCTGAAAAAACAGTGCTGATGCCTGATTTGGAAGCGGAATGTTCTTTGGATTTGGGTTGTCCTGAAGAGGCGTTTTCGGCGTTTTGCGACCAACACCCCGACCGTACGGTGGTGGTGTACGCCAACACTTCCGCCGCCGTGAAAGCGCGTGCCGACTGGGTGGTAACGTCTTCGGTGGCGTTGGAAATCGTGTCGTATCTGAAATCTCGCGGCGAGAAGCTGATTTGGGGACCCGACCGCCACCTCGGCGACTACATCCGCCGCGAAACGGGCGCGGATATGCTGTTGTGGCAGGGTTCGTGCATCGTCCATAACGAATTTAAAGGGCAGGAGCTGGCGGCGTTGAAGGCGGAACACCCCGACGCGGTGGTGCTGGTTCATCCCGAATCGCCTCAAAGCGTCATCGAACTGGGCGATGTGGTCGGCTCGACCAGTAAATTGCTCAAAGCCGCCGTATCGCGTCCTGAAAAGAAATTCATCGTGGCAACCGATCTGGGCATCCTGCACGAAATGCAAAAGCAGGCGCCCGACAAAGAATTTATCGCCGCGCCGACGGCGGGCAACGGCGGAAGCTGCAAAAGCTGCGCGTTCTGCCCGTGGATGGCAATGAATTCGCTGGGCGGCATCAAACACGCCCTGACAAGCGGACACAACGAAATCCAGTTGGACAGAAAGCTGGGCGAAGGCGCCAAACTGCCTTTACAGCGTATGCTCGACTTCGCGGCAGGACTCAAACGCGGGAATGTGTTCAACGGCATGGGCCCCGCCTGATTTGCCGTCAATATTATAGTGGATTAACAAAAATCAGGACAAGGCGACGAAGCCGCAGACAGTACAAATAGTACGGAACCGATTCACTTGGTGCTTCAGCACCTTAGAGAATCGTTCTTTTTGAGCTAAGGCGAGGCAACGCCGTACTGGTTTAAATTTAATCCACTATACCGTTTCAGACGACCTCTCAAACAAGGACAACACCATGCAAACCGATTGCGACGTATTGATTGCCGGAAACGGGCTGGCGGCACTGACGCTCGCCCTGTCGCTGCCTGAATCGTTCCGCATCGTCATTTTGTGCAAAAACCGGCTGGACGACACCGCCAGCCGTCATGCGCAAGGCGGGATTGCGGCGGCGTGGTCGGGAGAGGACGATATCGAAAAACACGTCGTCGATACTTTGGAAGCGGGCGCGGGTTTGTGCGACGAAGCCGCCGTCCGCACCATCCTGTCGCAGGGTAAACCGGCAATCGAATGGCTGCTGGCGCAAGGCGTGGCGTTCGACCGGAATCATAACGACCTGCACCTGACGCGCGAAGGCGGGCATACCTGCCGCCGAATCGCCCACGTTGCCGACTACACGGGCGAAGCCGTCATGCAGAGCCTGATTGCCCAAATACGCCGCCGCCCGAACATCCACGTTTGCGAGCGGCAGATGGCGTTGGATATTCAAACCGAATCAGGCGCGGCGTGCGGACTGACCGTCCTCGACTGCCGAACGCAAGAAACCTATTGCATCCGCGCCCGCCATACCGTACTCGCAGGCGGCGGCTTGGGACAGATTTACGCCGCCACCACCACGCCGCCCGAATGCACGGGCGACGCCATCGCCATGGCGATACGCGCGGGTTGCGCAGTTGAGAACCTCGAATTTATCCAATTCCACCCCACAGGCTTGGCAAGGTCGTCTGAAAACGGCCGCACCTTCCTGATTTCCGAAGCCGTGCGCGGCGAAGGCGGCATCCTGACCAACCAATCGGGCGAACGGTTTATGCCGCATTACGACCGCCGCGCCGAACTCGCGCCGCGCGACATCGTTGCCCGCGCCATCGCCGCCGAAATCGCCAAACAAACGCAAGATTTCGTCTCACTCGACATCAGCCGCCAACCCGCAGCGTTCGTCCGTCAGCATTTCCCGTCCATCCATCGACACTGTTTATCCCAATGCGGTTTGGACATCACGCGCCAAGCCATCCCCGTCCGTCCAGTGCAGCACTACACCTGCGGCGGCATCCAAACCGACCCTCGCGGCAGAACCTCCCTGCCGCAGCTCTACGCCTTAGGCGAAACTGCCTGCACCGGGTTGCACGGAGCCAACCGCCTCGCCAGCAACTCCCTGCTCGAATGCGTCGTTACCGCCAGGCTTGCCGCCCAAACCATCGCGGACGGACAAGCATTCCAAACCGCACCGTCCAAAAGGTCGTCTGAAAGCCCCACCGCCGAAGCAGGCATCTTTTCAGACGACCTCCAAAACACCTTCAGCCGCCCCGTCCTGCAAGCCTTCAACCAACACCATCTCGGCATCCTCCGCAACGATACCGGCCTGAGTCGCGCCATCGCCCAACTGCGGCTTTGGAAGCAAAACCAAGCCGAGCCGCACACCGCGTCCGAATACGAAAACCGCAACCTGCTCGAATGCAGCCTCGCCGTCGCCCAAGCCGCATACGCAAGGCGGCGAAACATCGGCGCGCATTTCAATACCGATTTGGCAGAGCGTGTCGATTGGAAAAAGCAGGCGGCAGGCTGAAGGGTAGGGTTGCGCGGGGGGGATATTCCTGTGAAAAATGAAGAAAGGTATCAGGCTGATTTAGGAGAATAGAATTAGATGCTAAATATACCGTTGTATGGTGTAATTTGGTTTTATAGTTTATAGGAATTAAAGTATGGATGAATTAAATTTTTTATCAAAAGAGGAAACTAGTATAAAAATAGATGAGATATTTTCTAAGCTATCTAACGAAGAAAAAAATTCTTTGTTTAGAATACATAGCATTTTGAAGAATATTGCCACTACTGAAACAAATACTAAGTTAAGAAAATCTCTATTCCTGTTGTCAAATATCTGCTCACCAATGATTGACTTAGAGAGTAGAAATGATCCATTCCAACCTTTCATGACTTGGGGAAATAAACGCTCTTTTTTACCAATAGATTTGACTGATGAAGAAATTTTATATCTATCGAGTATTCTTGATGAAGATTTACCACCTATCTTGAAAGCAAGAATCGCTGATATTTTATGGACATATTTAAAACCAAAAAACAAAAAATACTCGGAGATTGCCATTGAGAATTATATTTCAATGGATGTATTCAAAGATTTCTTTCAACCTGATATTTATGTTTTTTGGGAGAAAGCAGCAATGCTTGCTAAGCAAGCAAAAAATAGCTCCCTTATTGAAAAAATAAAATCAAAACTATTAAATGAAATAGATCATCCTTCTACTAGTTGGGATTTTCATCTGTTAAAAATAATTGAGATCTTTGATAACACAGATTTAGATAAAGGACTAAACCATGAATTAGCAGAAAAATTGTTAGAAAAACAAAAAGAATTTAATCACGAGAAACAATTTCATATTGCTGAAAAATATTTGGAGTCAGCTACTAAGCTGTTCAAAAAAGCGGGTAATGCAGAGGATAGCTATAGGAGTCTAGCATTTCTGGCGCAAGCTACAGAAAATCATGGGGACTATCGAAAAAATGAAAGCGCTATGGTTGCGAATAGTTTTTATAAACTAGCTTTGCAAAGATATAGAGAAATTCCAAACTCATATAGAAGTACTCTGCAAATAGATCAAAAACTAGATACTGTCCAAGAAAAAATTACTCAATCTGGACTTCTGATTACAGATGAATTGAAATTGATTTCTACTGAACAAATGAATATTTCTGAGTTACAAGAGCAAAGTATCAATCATGTAAAAGATAAACAAACTGCTTTTGAATCTCTTCTCTATTTTTCTGGTGTTTCATCTTGTAATTTTGAAAGTATATGGAAAAGTACAGAAAAATATATTCAAAATTCCGTTGTCTCCTCACTTTTTGGTGCAACTTCGGTTTCACTTGATGGAAGAAAAATATCTTCTATTCCTCCTTTAGCTTTAGATGGTAATAATAGGGATGAAGTAATTCTAAAAAACGCGATTAAGAATTTTGGTATTCATATACATTTAACCGTAAAAGGTTGTATTTTGCCAGCATTAAACCAAATTCAAGAAAAGCATATATTCCCCAAGGATTTTCTAGTTGATTTATGTAATTTATCAGATATTGTCCCTGAAAAAAGAGAAATTCTAGTTGCTAATGCTTTGTATCAAGGGGCGGATTCGCATTTGAAGTGCAACTTTCCATAACAGAAAAAGGCCAGTATGCGG
>ERZ773062.313-NODE-313-length-28874-cov-12.888823_pt1 | contig 28874 bp, 28 predicted proteins | sample MGYA00580626_ERZ773062 | MGnify/ENA primary metagenome ERZ773062 (study PRJEB29015, sample SAMEA2738003) | human oral metagenome | biome: human oral; feature: human-associated habitat; material: dental | place: China | collected 2058 ... | reverse complement strand
GACCATGCATGTCAGCGTATGATCGCGCCACCATTCGACTCCGGCATAATGAAATTGAATGTATGATATGTTGGTCACTACCACCAAAGACTGCGTACACATCACGTGCTGGTTTGAGCCCAGCAGTATCACAAAAGCTTTTCAGGACATCAACTGTACCGTGCTCACCATGCTGCCAGCGGCCGGTACCATGCCAAAACTGAGTGCTTTTTGTCAACTTTTGATATTCGCTCATTTCCGAACTACTAAACTGGCGCAGGGTTTTTGTTTTGATAATCCGCTCGTGAGCCATTCTATCTAACAGCCTCTCAACACTGCGCAGCTGAAACTTGTGAGTGATTGCCAGCAAAAGATGGTGCGGCAAATATCGCAAGAGCTTTTTGATAAATAACTTTTTATATCCATTACCTCGGGTTCTGGTACGCCGATATGCAACCATAGTGCTATTTCCCAACTTTTTCTAAAACGTCAGACACATTTTGTCCCGCCAGCCGCTGCGGTTGCTGGCCGTTCAGCCGCTTGACATAATCATCAGCGTGACCTGAGGTGTCGCCACCAAGTAATTGGCGGACTTTAGTTTTTACTGTTTCAAGCTGGGCAACTTGTTGGTCGTTCATGCTTAATATTATACATAAGAGACAGAGTTGTACGCCATTAGACTTAGCTAGTATACAGAGTGCGATACTCTTTAGGAATGCACTTCCCATTAATCCACCGCACCTCCATTATCTCAAAGTTACATTTTATATCATAATCAGACGCGTGCGCCGCAAAAACTCGAACTGGAAATTTTGCGTACGATTCATGAGAATTAGTTTTTCCAAGGTATCGCAGATTATCTATCTTTAGTCCAACCTCTTCTAAAACCTCTCTCGCAGCAGCCTGTTCATAACTCTCATTACGATTCACGCCGCCGCCTGGCAAAGCCCATTCTTGACGACTAAAGCGACTCTTGACCATCAGAACATCGCCGTCATCACGATAAATAATCACCCGCACACGATCTTTTTAGGTCCAAGCTTAAACAGTAGCGACATGACGCAGGCAATTCCACGAAAAATTGCCACCCAAATACGCCGAACATCTTACTAATGACTGATTCTTTATAAGCCACAAAATCCACCAATTTAATAGAGACTTCCTCTTTTGGCGGTAGCCTATTCCGTAGTTACGCCATCAAAATCTTCTTCATTAGCTTCCGCTTCTTCGCGTGTCGCCCGAACAATACCATCTTTGTGATGTGCTGGACTATAAATCGTATAGAGCTTAAGCGGCTCTTCGCCAGTATTTATCACATTATGTTCAGCACCTGCTGGCACGATAATAGCACTGCCATCAGATACGGCGTACTCATTGTCATCAATCAAGACCTTGCCCTGGCCTGCCTCAAATCGGAAGAATTGATCATTCTCCTCATGAATCTCTGAACCAATTTCGCCACCAACTGGCAAGCTCATCAATACTAATTGACAATGCTTCGCTGTATAAAGCACCTGGCGAAAATTATTATTCTGCACCGTCAACTCTTCAATATTTCCATTAAAACCCTTCATAAAAATCCTCCTTTTAACTTAATTTCTACTTTGCGGCTTTCTCTAAAGCATCGATCAGCGTTTGCTTCGGTTTCATGCCAACCATCTCCTCAACAATTTCACCGCCAACAAAAACCTTCATATTCGGAATACCTTGAACGCGATAGTCCATAGCCAACTGCGCATTTTCCTGGCTGGCTTCAGTATCGACTTTGACGACATCAAACTCAGTTTCTTCAGCAATTTGATGTAAAATTGGCGCCATCGCTCGGCATGGTGGGCACCACGGCGCCCAAAAATCAACCAGCACCGGCTTGTCGCTTTTTAGCGCTTTCTCTTCAAATTCTTGTCTTGTTGTAATCTCATATAACGCCATTATTTCCTCCTTTTCTGGCATTTTTTACACGTCCCCATTATTACTAACGGTCCATCAAAATAACAATCATCCATTTCACATGCAATTTGCTTTTTCACTTCTTCTGCAATTATGATATCTCGCAAATTATCACAATTATCGCACAAAAAATGATCGTGTGGATCTACGCAAGCATCATAACGCAAACAGCCTCGCTTTGTAGGCGGAGCCAAGCCAATCAACCCATCTCCATGTAGACGTTGAGTAACGCGGTGCACTGTCGTATCACTAACATCAGAGTAAGTATCTCGCAGCACCTGAGCAATATCCGAATTTGTCGCATGATGTTTATTTTTTAATATCACCAGCACGTCGTTCGTGTATTTTGTTAAGCGCCTAACTACTTGCGTCATGTTACTATTGTAAATTATTTACAATAAATAAACAAGTGTTCTGCAACAACAATTGACTTAAGATAGCTAATTCAATATAATAGCCCAAGTCTATGAACTCAAATGAGTTCCTCTAATCAAATCAATTTTCATTACTTTATAGCAAATCAACGAGCTATTGTAACATGGTTATTTAAGGGTAATTATTAGTTAGCGACAAAGTATCCGATAATAAATAACCAAGCTCATAAACGCCTCTTCATAGAAAGGAGTCAATTTGAAAAATAAATTAAATAACAAAGAAATATTAAGTTTATTTTGGCGAGCATCATCACCTTATAAACACCGTCGAAACTTAACGATATTTTTTGCAATCGTCACACTTGCCGTTACTATTTTTGTTGGTCCGTTGATTATTGCCCAACTATTAAGCATCATCCAACATAACCAGCTACACGATTCTAACAATTTATGGATGTTAATTGGTCTATACGGCGTCAGCCAATTATGGTCAAGCGTTATCGGCTGGCGTTTAGTTTTATACCTTGCCTGGACATTTGAAACCGCCATGCAGCGAGATTTATATGTACGATGTTTTAGCAAATTAACTAATCAAACGATGTTTTTTCACTCCAGCAAATTCAGTGGTTCACTAGTCAGCCAAACCAACAAATTAAGCGGCGCCACTGAGCGTTTTTGGGACACCATTATTTGGTCAATTTTACCCCTAGTCATTTCCCTGATTGGCTCAATCATCGTCCTATCTACTCTGCTCTGGCAATACGCATTATTCCTACTAATTCTCTCGATCGTCTTTAGCGTTGTCGTCTATTACGGATCTAAGCCAATGGCTAAATTGAATAAGAAAGAAGCTAAAGCCAGCAATAAATTAAGCGGACAATTGGCAGATGTGCTTTCAAATGTTTTGGCCGTAAAGTCATCTGGTGCTGAAGCGACAGAACAGCAGCGTTTCAAAAAAGCTGTTAACTCATGGCGCAGTGCCAGCCTTGATACAATGCGCGGATTTCTAAAAGTCAGCACTGTCTACTCAACTATTAACATGTCAATTAAAATAGGAGCAATTGCCTTTGCGGTATATGCCGCTCAGCACAACCTGGTTTCAGTAGCCGCAGTCTACCTTATCATCACTTATACCAGTAGCGTCGCCCACGAACTATGGAACATGAACGGCATTATGCGTAGCTATAACCGTATCATTGGTGACGCCCACGAAATGGTAGAAATTCTTCAAACACCAACAACACTGGTTGACCAAAGTGACGCGAAACTTGCCGTTACGCGTGGTGGTATCGTAATGGACAATATCACTTTTACGCACGACGAAGGCCAAGGTGATACTCTATTTCATGACTTCTCTCTGCATATTCAGCCTGGCGAAAAAATTGGTCTGGTTGGGTCAAGTGGTTCTGGTAAGACTACCCTGACTAAATTACTATTGCGATTTGCCGACATCAACTCAGGGGAAATTGCCATTGACACACAAAATATCGCCGAAGTTACCCAAGCAAGCCTGCGCGAACAAATCGCCTACGTGCCACAAGAGCCACTACTATTCCACCGTTCGGTCCGTGAGAATATCGCTTACGGCCGACCTGACGCAACTGATACTGAAATTGAACGTGCTGCTAAAAAAGCTGGCGCCTATGATTTTATTATCAAACTGCAAGACGGTTTCGATACAATGGTTGGTGAGCGCGGCGTGAAACTGTCAGGCGGTCAGAGGCAACGTATCGCCATTGCCAGGGCGATTTTGAAAGATGCGCCAATCCTGGTTCTTGATGAAGCGACCTCAGCATTAGACTCAGAATCAGAGGCGCTAATTCAAAAGTCGCTGGAGACTTTGATGAGGGGTCGAACTTCAATTGTCATTGCGCACCGCTTATCAACCATCGCCAAGCTGGATCGTATAATTGTCTTAGAAAACGGACGCATCGTCGAAGACGGATCGCATGATCAATTGCTCGCCAAAAAACGCGGCGTTTACGCCAAGTTGTGGGCGCGGCAGTCCGGCGGATTCATTGAAGAGTAGACAAATTTATCGCATGGTAATTATGCTATAATTGACGTATGGAATCTTTCATTCACTTGATTACAAGCTTTGGTGTAATAGCAATTTTGTTGGTGGTTTTCGCAGAGTCTGGACTGCTGATTGGATTTGTACTACCGGGAGATAGTTTACTTTTTACTTCCGGCTACATGGTGCAACAAAATATTCTACATATTGATATTCATGTTTTTGCACTTTTAATTTTTATCGCAGCAGTGTTAGGAGACAGTGTTGGCTATAGTTTTGGTCATAAGGTTGGGAGAAGATTATTCGAGAAAGAAAATTCTCGCTTTTTCAAGAAAAAATATTTAGAGCAAACTGAAAAATTCTACGACAAACACGGCTCGGTGACAATTGTTCTGGCCAGATTCGTGCCAATTGTTCGCACCTTTGCACCAATTGTTGCTGGCGCTAGTAAAATGCATTATAAAACTTTCCTGACATTTAATATTATTGGCGGATTTCTATGGTCGTCGCTCTTTGTCTATCTAGGTTTTTATGCCGGTGAATTCCTCACCAAAGCTGGCGTTAACATCGAAGTCGCCGCAATCCTCATCATCTTCTTGTCAGTCCTGCCAATGCTTATCCACGCTCTAAAACAACCAAACACTCGTGCTCTACTGAGAAAACAACTACTAGTACTACTTACAAAAACTAAACGTAAGAAATAAATCTAAAGCATTTTCTTAAGATACTTACCAGTAAAGGACTCTGATATTTTAGTGATATCTTCCGGAGTGCCGCTGGCCACCACTGTACCGCCGCCAATTCCACCTTCAGGCCCCATATCAATCACCCAGTCAGCCGACTTAATAACATCCAGATTATGTTCAATAATAATCATACTATTACCACCCTCAACCAGCTGCTGCAAAATCCCCAGCAATCGCTTGACGTCAGCTGAGTGTAACCCAGTCGTCGGCTCGTCCAGAATATACATAGTTTTTCCAGTGGATCGCTTAGACAGTTCCGTCGCTAGTTTAATCCGCTGCGCCTCACCACCAGAAAAAGTAGTTGCCGGCTGACCGAGCTTAATATAGCCCAGACCAACTTCCACCAACGTCTGTAATTTCCTAGCAATATTAGGCACACTGTCAAAGAACTCCGCCGCCTGCTCGACCGTCATATCGAGTACATCAGCAATGGTCCTATCTTTATATTTAATTTCCAGCGCCTCACGGTTATATCGCTTGCCATGACATTCGTCACACTGAACATAAACGTCCGGTAGAAAGTGCATTTCAATTTTTATCACACCATCACCCTGGCAATTTTCGCAGCGCCCGCCCTTGACGTTAAAACTGAACCGACCAGCTTTATAGCCGCGAACATTAGCCTCAGGCGTGCTAGCAAATAGCTCACGAATTGGCGTAAAAATACCAGTGTAGGTTGCTGGATTAGAGCGCGGCGTACGACCAATTGGTGACTGGTCGATGACAATGACTTTATCCAGCAGGTTAACGCCATCAATTGTTTTATGTAGACCAGGCGCCGTAGTTGACCTATTAAGCCGCGCCGCGAGCTCACGCGCCACAATATCATTAACTAATGTCGATTTACCGCTACCCGAAACTCCTGACACCACCGTCATTAGCCCCAACGGAAACGTCACATCGATATTCTTCAGATTATTTTCGCGAGCACCCCGAACAACCAATTGCCTGTCCTTCATAATCTTACGGCGCTTTTTTGGTATGGCAATTTTTTCTGCACCCGATAAATAACGCCCGGTAATGCTATCTTGGTTTTTTGCCACAACATCAGGTGTACCCGTGGCCACTACTCGACCGCCATTCACGCCAGCACCCGGTCCCATATCAACCAGAAAATCACTTTGCCGAATAGTGTCTTCGTCATGCTCAACTACCAGCACAGAATTACCTAAATCGCGAAGACGTTTTAGCATGTCAATCAATTTGTCATTATCACGTTGATGCAAGCCAATTGACGGCTCATCAAGCACATAAAGCACGCCCTGCAGCCCAGCCCCAATCTGTGTCGCCAGCCTAATTCGCTGCGCCTCACCGCCGCTTAACGTATTAGCTGCCCGACTTAGTTCCAAATAGTTCAGGCCAACATTACTCATAAACGTCAAGCGCGACTTAATCTCCTTTAAAATAAGCCGCGCAATAGCCATCTCTTGCTCAGTTAGATTTAATTTGTTAAACAAATCCAACGCGTCATCGACGCTCAAATCGCACACATCGACAATATTCAAATCATGGACCGTGACCGCCAAAACTGCTGGCTTTAAGCGCGCACCCTTACATACATAACAATCCCGCTCGCGCATAAACCGCTCAATATCCCGCCGCACAAAATCACTATCAGTTTCTCGCCAGCGCCGTTCCAAATTAGGAATAACCCCCTCATATGTCGTTTCGTAGTGTCGCCCACCACCCAACTCCACACGATATTTCTGATCGCCAGTACCGTATAAAATCTTCTGCTTAGCATCATCGGGTAATTTGCCTACCGGTACTCGCAAGCTAAACCCGTGCGCTTCGCCCACAGACGCTAGCCGCTTCATATTCCAAGTATCAGAGTTCATCCGGTTATACGGCCGAATCGCACCCTCAGAAATTGTCAAATTATTATTAAAAACTAATTCCGGATCAATCTCTAGCCTTGACCCCAGACCAGTACATGTCGGGCAAGCACCCTGTGGAGCGTTAAAGCTAAACAGCCTTGGCTCTAACTCTGGAATATCAACGTCAGGATGGTCAACGCAAGCATATCGTTGCGAAAATGTTTTTACATCACCGCTATCAGCCTCTAAAACCTCGAGGACTCCTTGCCCAAGTTCTAGCGCTTGCTCGACACTCTGACTTAGTCGCGATCGCATCTCACTACTTAGAGCTAATCGATCAACCACCAACTCAATATTATGCTTGTAACTTTTTTGCAACTCTGGGAACTCGTCTAGCGCATACACCACGCCGTCAACGCGCACTCTGGCATAACCAAGCCGCTGATATTGCTCTGGAATATGCGCAAACTCACCCTTTTTATTTTTGACAATTGGTGCCAATAGTAAAATTCGCTTATCAACAAATTGCCGTAAAATTTCATCAATAATCGTCTCAGCCGTGCGCCGTGTCACTTCATTGCCACAAACTGGACAATGTGGCACGCCAATTCTGGCAAACAATAGTCGCAAATAGTCATAAATTTCTGTCACTGTCGCCACCGTGGAGCGCGGGTTGCGGCTAGTTGATTTCTGGTCGATTGAGATAGCTGGACTTAGACCTTCAATTGAATCAACATCAGGCTTATCCATCGTCCCCAGAAACTGACGAGCGTAAGAATTTAAGCTCTCCATGTAACGGCGTTGACCTTCAGCATAAATCGTATCAAACGCCAGACTAGATTTGCCCGATCCACTCAGCCCTGTAATTACCACTAATTTATCACGTGGAATCTCAATATCCACGTTCCTTAAATTATGTTCACGAGCGCCTTTGACGCGAATCACCTCTGCCATAACCGCTATATTATACAGGTTTTTAACTAATTTTTCCAGCCTAAGCGCTAATGTAAATCTAAGTTAAAACATATTACGCTTATGATTGCAAGTGAATATCTTATTTGTTACAGTTAAATTTATGAGAAAGTTGGGCGTTTACTTAATTGTGATATCTGGAGCGATATTAATCGCACCTTTTATGGTTGACCAACTATTTTTCTTCTTTTTCATCGGTAAAATCCCCTTCACCAACATCCACTTATCGGCAATTTCTATGGTTATTTTCTGGGCTACCACCATACCGCTAGCTATTATTCTTAGGAAGTCGTTATCGGCGCTAGTTTGGAAAATTATTGACATCGCTAGCGAACTCACACAGCGACGCCTAAATCGGACATTTCGTCAGTTTACTCCAGATCGAAAAAACGAACTTGCTCTAGTGGCGACTTACCTTCTTTACCAAACAAAGAAGAGCGAGCCTGGTCTCAATACTGAGTCTCAAAAGCTCGCTCCGTCTTTAACTTAATTAATCATTAATTAAATATATCGTTTTAGGACTATTCCGCCAGCGATAGCTACAATAGCCAGACCGCCAATCGCCCAAACAGAAGCTCCTGTTTCAGCAAGACCTCCAGATTTACCGCTCTTAGAAGTAACACTTGCTGGATTAGATACTGCACCCGCTGGAAATGCAGGATTATTCACCACGCCGAAATAAACTGGGTCAGTAATGACACTGTTGGCAGTATGGTCATCGTCATTATTAGCACCGTCGACCGCTTTATATGACACTGTCGTAACTGACTTACCAGCAATAGTTTCATTTTTAATTACAGCTTGGCTAGTTATATCCTGTAGATTAGCCGTAGCTGAATCCTTTTTATAAACTCGTACCTTCGAAACATCATATTGGTCCGCAAGAGACACGGTAATATCTGACGAAGCCGACGCTTGAGTACAATTAATATTGAATGATAAGCCTCCCAAAATCTTTACTCGCGCCTCAGTAGGTGTAATGCCGTCAGCAGACAGAGGCTTAACTGATGAGGCGACAATGTCATAGCAACGAAGCGATTTAGCCGCAATAGTAGACTTAGCCACTGCATTATCTGCGTTTGCTGGAGCGGGCTTCGTGCCTACATCAAAAGTCTTGGTCTGAGGTAGCTGTAGTGTGCCTAAACGATAGATGTTATTATTTGCTGCTGCAAAGATCTTAGAACCATCAGCGGTCATTGAAATAGAGCCACCCTCAAAATTACCACTACCCCAATCCTGCCAAGTTTTACCGCCGTCTACCGACGAAGCGACCGGTGCCCATGACGGATAGGAACTATTTGGCTCAAGGGTGACAAATAATCTTTTACCGTCATTGCTAATACCTATCCGTGAGACGTCATTAAGCCAAGAGTGACCTGGTATCGGAGAGATTGAGCTCCAATTAGTACCCCCATCAACCGAAACCTTTTGGCCATCAAATATACTAGCACCATTAGCACTAAAAGCTGCGCCAAAATGAGCTCCGTCTTTGACAATCTCCCAGGTTGCACCATAATCTGTTGATTGCTTTATTAGATCATCATACACGTCCACGCAAATCATTCTACCGCCGTTAAACACAGCACTTGGACACTCATTGCCCTTTTGCTCCCATGTCTGACCATTATCCCTAGAGACATACAGAGGTCCGCCGTACCCACACTTAGTCAAAGTAGAGCCGTCAGGACTCATGCGTAGACCTGCATCACTTTCTACTGGTGCGGCTGGAGTTGTCCAGCTGTTACCGCCATCAGTGGATACATGAATGTTATTTTGTCCATATTTACCTTTTACTACCAATTTGGAGCCGTCTGTATTTGTCAATAAGTTCATTGCACCTTCTGGCGCCGTGCTACTGCTCCAGTTTGCGCCGCCATCAGTAGAAACCAGAAGTTTCCGATCATTAAAAGTAGCACCCTCCTGCAGCACAATTAATTTCGAACCATCAGGGCTAATACGCGACTCGCTGACATTACCGCCTGGTATCGTTATATCCTTCCAGTTATATACAGCCTCTGCCTTAGCGAAAGGCGCAAACATCGCAGCCAAAGAGACTACAGACACAGCAAAGAAAATTGATATGCCTCCATATATTTTACGTTTCTTTCTAGACGACATTAGTCACCCTCCTGTTAAGTTAATATTAATTCAAATAGCATAACCATAATATCACAGCTAAAGACTAAGAATCAATGACAGGTAAAACAGACTCTGCCCACAACTGCAGTTCTTGCAATATAAACTGCTGCTCGTCAGTCGCTGTCGGCACTAGGCGTTGCAGAGACGCCATAAACCCTGGCAGTTGCGCCTGCAAGTGCTGCGCCCGCCAGGCCTCCCACTGCGCCAAATCATCTTCGCTGAGCGAACGCGGAAAGTTGCGTGCATTATAGTGGAGTAATAATGGCGCTAAGCGTTCATCCTGGAATTCTGGATGAAAATCGGCCAGCTCACGCTCATCAGCATTACGCACCGCCTCAACTCGCAAGCGATCACGGTCGTTCAAAAAGCCATCATACAATTGCGCTTCTGGATCGGGCAGTTTCCTGAAGGCTGGCTTGTTTTCAAAAATAGTCCGTAATTTTTCGGCAAAGTCTGGATGTTTTAGTAATATGTTTTGGTGCTTTTGGACAGTTTTAGCGTCCAGTGAAATCTTCTGCCAGCCATCGCCTTGCTCCAGTACACCCAGTGGCGCCACCGCCGGACAGCGATTGTATTGCAACTCTTTGACGGGCAATTTGACGAAATCCTCAGCCTGGCGCTCCTCCCAGGAAGCAAAGATTTTCTTCGCTAATTCCTCCACACTCAGCTCAACAAATGGCGCCGGATCATAGCGCAGATCATACACAACCACGCCGCCGTTTCGACTGGTCGTCAGCGGAAAGGCCACCGTGGTTTTAGCAAACTCTTTATCGTAGCGACCGCTGGCATAGACAAATGGTTTTTTATCGTCGACATTGACCAACTGCTGGACTATTTTTTTATCACGCATTTTTAGCAAATAATCATACAGCTGCGGCTGCTTTTGCTTGATCAATTTCGTCACAGCGATCAGTGCCGTCACGTCCGCTAAGGCATCATGGGCATTTTCGTGTGCAATACCGTTGGCGCTGGTGATAAGTTCCAGGCGATTGCTTGGCTCACCTTTGTCATCAAGCGGCCAATTGATTCCTTCCGGCCTGAGTGCCCGCGTCAATCGCACTACGTCCAGCAAATCCCAACGCGATCGACCTTCCTTCCAGCTCCATTCATACGGGTCATGAAAATTACGCCACAACAAATGACGAATAAATTCGTCGTCAAACCGAATATTATTAAAACCAACCGCAATGGTATCCGGCGTGAAAATCTCCTCGCTCAGCATCCGGGCAAACTGTGCCTCGGTGTAGCCTTCCTCGACCGTTTTTTGCGGCGTGATGCCAGTCACCATCAGCGCATCAGGACTCGGCAAAGTATCATCATTCAGCGTCACCAATAGATTATACGGATCACCAATCGGCTCGAGATTCATGTCTGTCCGCTGCCCCGCAAACTGCATAATGCGGTCTTGCCGCGGGTTTAGTCCGCTAGTTTCTAGGTCATAGAAGAAGAATGTTTGCGCCATGGTTATAGTATAGCAAACCTATTGCTCAACCAGCGTAAACGGCATCGATTCGCCAATCTGCACTATGGTCTCACCGACTGCACCCTGGCGAATGAGTTCGTGAGTGATGCCCATTTTTCGCATAATATCCCGCAAACGATTGACCGATTCAAATTGATCAAAGTTAGTGCGGCGAGCAAACTTTTCAATTTTAGCTCCGTGGATGATGAAACTGATCGCATCTTCATCATCCACATTTTCAGGCTCCGTACCAACCACCCGCTCCACCGTCCAGGCATAAGATGCTGCTTGCGCATCCAAAGCAATGACTGGCAACTCATCGCCTTCTTCTTCAATCAGCTCAGCTTCCCGTGCTCGATAGTCTGTGACCTCACGACGCAGTAGACGTAGCAGCTCAGTCACGCCAGCATGTGTTTGCGAGGAAATCGCCACCACTGGCGAACCGTTCGCTACGTTTTGTAGCGCCGTCGATTGCATGGCAATAATCTCATCATCCAGCCCTTCACACTTCGTCAAGGCAATGATTTCTGGACGCGCCGCCAATTCTTCAGAATATTTTTCCAGCTCGCGGCGAATGGTCTGGTATTTCTCTGCCGGGTCATCACTATACGCGTCAATCATGTGCAGCAATACGGCCGTCCGCTCAACGTGGCGCAGGAACTGGTCGCCCAAGCCCTTGCCTTCCGACGCGCCCTCAATCAGCCCTGGAATATCGGCGATCAAAATTGAGCCATCATCCACATCCGCTACGCCCAGATTTGGCGTCAATGTCGTAAACTCATAATTAGCAATTTCCGGTCGAGCATTGGAAACCACGCTCAAAAATGTTGATTTACCAGCATTAGGAAACCCAACCAAGCCAACGTCGGCCAATAATTTCAATTCCAGCTCTGCCTCAAATTCTTCACCCGCCTCACCAAGTTCAGCCATCTTTGGTGCTTGGCGAGTACTAGACGTAAAATGTGCGTTACCAAAGCCACCATCACCGCCGCGGGCAATGACTGCTTGTTGCTGATCTGCCGTCAAATCTGCCACCACCTTGCCGTCATGCTTGACCAGCGTACCCATCGGCACTTTGACGACCAGTGGCGAACCACTTTTACCGCGCTTGTTGCGCTTGCTGCCGTCACCGCCATTCTCTGCTTTTAGTTCTGGCTTGTACCGAAAGTTCAGCAGCGTATTCAGGTCTTTGGTCGCCAAAAACACCACATCACCACCACGGCCACCATCGCCACCATCAGGACCGCCCTTGTCAACATATTTCTCATGCCGAAAACTGACAGCTCCGTTGCCACCCTTACCAGCTCGAATAAAAACCCTTGCAATATCAACAAACATATGACAATTATATCAGATAATACCCCACCAGTCGATGAGGTACTATCTGATATTTGATTAAGCTTTTAATGAATAAACTTGTAGCGACCAGCCTCGGCGATAGAAATGGTGCGAGAAGAGATAACATTATAACCCGCATAGTTCATGTCTGAAACATAGATATTCTGACCATCTACCCGCTCAACGATACCGACGTGACCATAACCACCACCACCCCAGTCGTTCTGAATAATCGCACCAGGTGCCGGCACATTATTCACTACAAATCCAGCTGCACGAGCACTATCATCCCAAGTATTTGCATTACCCCAGAAGCTACCGATTGGACGACCCAGCTGCAAACGGCGCTCATAGGCATACCACGTACAGTTACCCGCAGCATATCTATTGCCAACAGATGCGGTCAGCCAGCTTCGGCTAGCACTAGTGGTAGTCGAAGAGCCATACCTACTATTTCCATACGACGATCGACCGCGTGGCGCTACATAGCCTGGACGTTCGGCCTCCGGCAACTCACCTCCAGGTATCACAATGCGCGCACCGGCAGTTAATTTCGATCCGTCATCAATATCGTTATATAGAACAACCCGCTCAGCACTAGTCTTATACTTATCAGCCAAAGATTGCGCCGTATCACCGTCCTTAACTGTATAAACAACACCATCAATCAGAGGAACAATAAGTGTCTTATTAGGCTCAATAGCATCTGAAGTAGTATTATTTGCCCAACGAAGCGTCTGTGGAGAAATCTTAAACTTCTTTGCAATTTTTTCTATATTGTCGCCTTCTTTAGTCACATATGAAGAAATGCCACGCGCAGCAGAGGTGTCAGGCTTCACAATATCAGGTTTTGTGATAACCTCAGAGTCATTCTGAGAAAGGTTTTTCTTAATTGTTAATGAAGTCTCTGATTCACGCAAATCACCAGCCGAAGGCAACTCTGCCGTCTCTGCCAAATTAGTCACAGCGCTAGCTGCCGCCAACTTATCCACCGAAACGGTTTTAGCTTTGGCAACTCCAGATGTTGTCGATGTGCTCGCATTAGATGCTTCAGCTGACGCTAAAGTTTTTGACTTCTCAGCAACCGCATTATTACCACTGTTGCCGTAAACCAAAAATGATATAGTTAACAAAAATATTCCGCCGTAAACCGCGAATGATCGCAGCTTACGTTTCTTACCCCGAAGAGTTATAAAATGATTACGAATAATCGTGCTCCTTGTATCAATGTTACCACTGACACTACTACCCAATTGTCTTTCTTCTCGCAATAGAACAGGATATGTTGTCGACCTAATTGATTATTATATTCTACATTAGTTTTGCTATATCCGTAGCGACAATTTTGGTAGGTCATTTACCATAATTTACCCTTATTGATAAATCAGATAAACGATCTACATTCTATTTTACACAACATTGACAATAAAGTCAATAAATTTTATAAGATGAAAATTTGTCAAGAAATCTGACATTTTTTCTGACAATGAGCCTTAATATTAGCCTCATGCTCTTCGTTTGTCTTCGCAAAGTACGTCACATCATCATCACCACTCAGGAAGTAAAGGTAGTTAGAATCTGCCGGATTAGCTGCGGCATTTAGCGCGCTCAAACTAGGTGTAGCAATAGGTCCAGGCGGTAAGCCTTTTTGGATGCGCGTATTATAAGGTGACTTTAGGTTTGGCGAACGCTCTACGCCATTTTTATCAGCAATATATTGATAGGTGACGTCCGAGCCCAGTTCCATATTCGCCTTCAGACGATTATAAAAAACACTAGCAATCTTTCGCTGATCCTCGCAAGTCTCAGCCCCAGAACCACAGCCAATCGACTCCCGCTGAATGATTGACGCCAGCGTAATTCCCTGATACAGCGTTAGTCCACGAGCCTTAAATTTCTCTTCAAGGTTGTACTTTTTCACTATTTTTTCAAACTGATTGATTGACCGCTTTAAGACCTGATCGACAGTTTCATCTAAAGAAATATAGAACGTTTCGCCATAAATATAGCCTTCAAGACTGGCATTATCTGGTTTACCAGCAAAAACCGAGCTACTATATTTAGCGGTAAAGGCCTTCTTTATCTGCTCTCTTGAGAAGCCAGCTTTCAATAATACAGATTCGACTTCTCTGCCATCAGAATTGTTTATCTTTTTATCTAAAGACGCACCAGGATAAAAAGTTATAGCAACCTCATCGGACTTACCACTCGTTAAATGACCAACTATTTCGCTAACAGACTGAGATGGCTTTACTGAATAAACACCGGTCTTAAATTTTCCACCCGAGTTATGGAGTCTTGTATAAATTGAAAAAGCTAATGAATTCTTGATAACCTTCTTGTCCTCCAAAATTTTAGCAATATCACTAGAACCCATACCTTCTTTAATATTAATCCTTACAGTTTGCCGGGCGCGCACATCAAAAGGCGAAAGCATTTGTTTATACCAGATAGTTGCACCCAAAGCACTCAAGCCTAAAATTGCCACAATAATTGATAGCACCAATAGCCAGACACGTCGTTTACGAATTTTCATACTTTTCCTCCAAGAAATCCTGCAAAATTATACTAGCAGCCTCTGCGTCAATCTCGCCCTTATCCTTAATTTTATTTCCTAATCTTTGTTCAGCCTGCACACTTGTTAATGATTCATCCTGAAAAACAATTTCCGTATCCAGCTCAATGTCGGCAAACTGCTTAACAAAATCCTCCACAAATTGCGTCTGCTTAGTTGGTTCACCAGACTGGTTGCGCGGATATCCCACTACGATTACATCAATATCATGTCGCAATACCAATTCTGTTATTTCTTGGATAATTTTTTCGCTATTCTCCAGCCAACCAAACGGCACTGCAATTTTCACTTGCGAGTCTGCCATCGCCAAACCAATCCGTCGCTCACCGACGTCTAGAGCCAAAAAGTTCTTACTTGACATCTTTTATCTTAAATTCAACATTTATTTTATTGATGTCTTTTGGCACTGATTTAACCCAAAATGGCGAAAACTTAACATCAACGTCCTCAACTCCGTTAATCGACTCAATGGCCGACTGTACTTCACCGTAGCTCTTACCTTTGGCCTGATCCTTGACGCTATCCTCTTTAATATCAGGGCCGACTTTACCATTGGCAGTCAAGCGAACAGTTTGGGTGTTTCGAGCGTTAGCAAATTGAGAAAATGCCGCCTTCTCAACACCATTGTCGTAAATTCTCTGGGCTTTTTTACCAGAAAGCTCGTCCTTTAGCTTCGACTCTATAAAATTCTTCAATTCATTCTTATCAACCGCTAGTATATTTGCAGTGATTGTGGATTTTAGAGTAACTGCGCCAGTAGCCTCTCCCTCGACCGCTACACTTGAGCTAGGATCTGAGCGATTTTCAGCATAACTTTCCGTAATTGTCTTCACAGAATTACCAAATGAAGCAATTAACTGCTCTTTCAGACCTTCGACTTTCTTCTCGCTAAGCTTGTTTTTTGCCGCTTCTATGTCACTAGCCGTTACAACTGTTGCCGTTTTATCAGTACCACCGCTAGTAGCAGACCGCAAGGACGCGGAAATATCATCAACCGAAATACTCATACTGCCAGTGGCAGCATTATACTGCGCTCCGCCCTCACTAGCGGTAATCGCTCCCGAGGCTGATCCTGCACATTTATAACCAGGGCAACTCCAATCCAGTGTTGCACCCGGAACATTCACGGAAGAATTTAAGGTGTAAGATAGTCCACTATTCTTTAAAACGGTACCAGCTGCAATTGTTACACTACTTGAAGATGAATTCTTAAAAACCACCACTCCGGTCGCCTTTTCGCCAACGTTCTTCTTGCCCGTAGCAGAAAATTCAACACTGACTTCCTTAGCTATTTCCTTCTTAATTGACTTGATGACATTAGATTTAGCGTTCGTAGCAGCATTTTCGCTTAAACTAACCGTATCACTCACCGTCATGCTGGTAGTTTTTGCAGAAATAATAACCGTAGCATGCGGCGCAAACCAAATTGCCCAGACTAAAAACACCCCAAACAAAAGCACTCCGCCACCAATTAGCAAAAACTTCTTACGAAACGCACTAAAATTAGGGACTTTTGGCTTTTTAACCATGTTTTTTAGATGAGTTAGGCCTTTAGACTCCTTCTCGTTTGCAGCGGCAATAGTACTGTCTATTGCGGCGTCATTATCTGATGATGACTTTTTTGCAGCCTCAGCCATATCACCGACAGCCAACTTACCACCATCAATAACATCACTTTCATCATCAACTTTTAGGGCTGGAATTTCCGCAATTTCCGGTTTACTCTGGAGCGTTTTTGCTACGGGGATTTTTGCCGCGGCAGCCAAACCAGCCAGAACCGAATCATTTGTAATAATTACTATTGTTTTATCGGCCGATTTTGCCGCCCGTGACAACAATCTTATGTTAACCGCGCTCTGCAAAATACCAGTCCGCCTAGGCGGCACCATCGCAATTATCCGCTGTTTTGACGCTTTAATCTTACCAATTATGGTGGTAATATCGTCTTCTATATCGATATAAATAACGTCTTTATTCATCTTAAATCTTTAATAACCTGTTTACTTTTTCAACTAAACTATTACCGCCCTGGCTACCAATAATTGTATCATAGCCAACCCTTAATAGCCCCATAGCCGTGACAAATGTATGGTCGCTAACATCACCAGTTTCATCGACTATTCCTGTTACGTCGCTTGGATTAATATACTGGATGACGGGTTTTTTAGTAAAAGGTAGGTCCTCTGGCCATTGTCGCTCCTTGAGAGCTTCGGTAATCTTCTTTAGGCTAGAGCCGCCGCCACATAATAAAATCCTATTTGGCAAATAATCAACATTATCAAAATCACCAAGAGCCAACTCAACACCAGACAGCCAGACCTCCAGGGTTTTATCAATTGCAGCGTCAACCTTTTTCTTTACCGCAGGCTTTAACTTGTCATGATCAATATTTAGTTTCAGTTTTTCCGCATCCTTAAAACTTAAATCCAAATCAGAGGCAATAGTTCTGGTGAAGCTACGTCCGCCAATACCAAACATTTTTGTACCCTCAACACCACCGTCATTGACCACCGCGATGTCAGTCGTACCGCCACCAATATCTGCCAAGATGGCTGTAAAGTTGCTATCGGTATCTGAGCCCAGAACGCTACGACTCACCGCGAACGGCTCGGCTGCCACTGCCACCAAGTCCAGAGCTAATTCATCAGCCACCTTCTCCAGAGCCCCAATATGAACCATCGGCGCAAATGCCGTATAGATCTGCACCGCCACGTCCCTACCCTGAAAACCAATTGGATTTGAAACCTTATAGCCGTCAATATGAATGCTCACCAATGCCGAGTTAACTAGCTTCACTTCAACATCAGCATTGCCAGTCTCCAGAGCGATTTGCGCCTGAGCTTTACCTTGAGCTCGCTCCTGAACCTTCTCGATAATAAATTCCATTTCTGCGACGTCCAGCGGCTTATTCGGCTGCGGACGACGATAGCGGATAGTATTAGTTACACCTTTAACTAACTCACCAGCAATACCAATAACAACTCGCTTGCCCTGAACTCCAGCCTGATCTTCAGCTTCAGATAAAGCGTCCTCACAGTTGGCCACCACTCCGGCAATATCAGCAATTGCGCCAGTATGCATATCACCCATTTCCTGTTGCTTACGACCAACACCAATAATCTTCAGCTCGTCATCTTTGACTTCAGCAATTAACGCCTTAACCACCTCAGTACCGATGTCCAAACTAACCAATAGATCGCGATTATCTTTATCAGACTTCTTTAACATGTCTTTCAATGCCATATACGAATTATTATATAACGCTTGTGATTTTAGAGCAACAGTTAATCATCTATCTTAGAACAGCCTTGATTCGACGAATTCCAGCCGAACTAGACTCTTCCTTGGTGATTTTGAAGCGCTTGCCACCCTCGGCCAAAACACCCGTGTGCTCGACGTGCGGACCACCGCAGACTTCAAAACTAATAACATTGTCATCTTCACCAATTGAATAAACTTTCACCTCATCGCCGTAGCGTTCGCCAAAGGCACCGATTGCACCCATTTTTAGTGCTTCTTCAGTTGGATAGACGGCAAACTTAACAGGCAAATCAGCATCAATCCAATCATTAACATGCTTTTCCACTGCCTGTTTTTCTTCCAAAGTCAATTTATCATGATTAAAATCAAACCGCAGACGATCAGCGGTAATATTGCTACCATGCTGCTGCAGATCTGGTGTGTCTAACACCTTACGTAAAGCCGCACCCAATAAATGCGTCGCCGTATGATATTTCAGATGGATCGGGTCGTGACCTTCGAGGCCGCCGCTAAATTGCCCCTTGCGGGCTGTCTTGGAGCGTTGGCGCTGCTCCGCCATCTTAGCATCAAATTCAGCACGCCAATTATCAGAAAGTTTGATGCCTTGCTTATGAGCCTCCTCAGTGCTCAGTTCCACTGGAAAACCAAAAGTGTCATACAAGGTAAATAATTCTTCGCCAGTCAAGCCGTCGGCGATATAATTTTTCATTTGTTTAAGACCTTTGCGCAGTGTTTGACGGAAGGCTTTCTCTTCCTTGACTAACACAGCGATGATTTGCTCGCGGCTCTCCTTAACCTCTGGAAAATCTGCTTCATATAAATCAGCGATTACCGGCACGACCTCCTCGAGGAAATTCTGCTCAATTCCCAGATCAAAGCTGTAGCGAATTGCCCGGCGCAACAATCGGCGCATCACGTAGCCCTGCTCCTTATTACTCGGCACACAGCCATCAACCGCCATAAAAGTAGCAGCCCTGAGGTGATCAGCAATCACACGCATGCTTTCGGTATGCGAATCATAATTTTTGCCACTCAAATCCTGCAATTTTTCAATAATTGGCCACAATAGGCTAATCTTGAAAACATCAGGGTCGTTATTAGCTGCTGCCGCGATGCGCTCCAGGCCCGAACCGTGGTCTATATTTGGTTTTTCTAATGATTCAAACACACCATCAGCTACCTTTTTATAGGCCATAAAGACATTATTGCCAATTTCCATAAAGCGTCCACAGTCGCAGTTCGGATGGCAATGTTCGCCAAATTTTGGATCATGCTCGATGAAATCGAACTCATAAAACATCTCGCTATCTGGCCCGCACGGATCCCCAATTGGTGTAGTCTCCGGCCCGCCATTGCGACTCCACCAGTTTTTGCTGCCATCATAGTAAAAAATCCGCTCACCCGGTTTAATACCGCGCGCATAACCGGCCTGTTCCGAACCAATATCAGCTTGACTGCTACTCAAGCCTGCTTTTTCGTATAGTTCCGCCCAAATCTCCGCCGCCTCAGTGTCTTTCGGGATATTATAGCGTTCATCGCCGATGTAACAGGTGACATAAACCCGGTTCATATCTAGCCCAACCTCTTCAGACAGGAATTGCCACATCCAATTAATCTGCTCTTTTTTGAAATAATCACCCAAACTCCAGTTACCGAGCATCTCAAAGAAAGTCGTATGACGGTTATCGCCAATATCATCAATGTCCTGCGCCCGTAAACACGTCTGCGAATCGGCAATTCGCCTTCCTTCAGAGTGTGGCTCACCAAGCAGATAAGGAATCATCGGCTGCATGCCCGCACCAGTAAACAGAGTTGTTGGATCATTGGTGAGAATGAGAGGAGCACGCTTAATCACAGCATGTCCATTGCGTTGATAAAAATCGAGGTATTTTTGTCGAATATCTTGAGCTTTCATATCTGTTAATTATACCATAACATAAAATCGCCCCAAAACGAGGCGATCTCAAATAGCTCAAATGATTATTCAGCGGCAACTTCAGCTGAAGCTTCTTCTTTTGGCTGATTTTTACGCAGTTTTTCTGGGTTGCGAATCGCCTTGTGCTTGTCAGCTGAAACTTCCTTAACCCACTTTGGCAACTTAGCACCAGCTTCCTTAAGCAGTTTAACAACACGTGGCGTTGGCTGAGCGCCATTGTCCAAATATTTCTGAGCTAGTTCAGTCTGAATATTTGATTCTTTAGTGTGTGGGTTGTAGCTACCGACGTAAGCGATTACACGACCACTTGATGGATGACGATGTGCTTCTTGTACCGCCAATCGATATACTGGGTAACCTTTGCGACCTAAACGTTGCAAACGAATTGCTAGCATAAAATTAATTCTTCCTTTAACTCTACGTTTTATTATTCCTTACTTTAGAACAGTTTACACTATTTCTTACATAACGTCAATCTGTTTTCACAATTCCACCGCCCAAACATTCCTGGCCGTCATATATTACAGCAGACTGCCCGGGCGCTACTGCACGCTCAGGGGAGGAGAGATAGATAACATCACCGTCAATTCTCGCGTCAATCAGAGCCCCTCGGTGACGCAATCTAATCTGCACAGTTTCATCTTTCTCAGGTGGTCGGTTAATCCAATGCATATCGGTTAATGTCAATTCCTTACGCCACAAATTACCATTATCAATTGAGCGCGACACGTAAACCTCGTTTTTATCCATATCTTTACCGATGACATAGTACGGCAAACCACCACCAACATTTAAACCATGCCGCTGTCCCAATGTGTAAAATATTGCGCCGTCGTGCCTGCCAATGATCACGCCTGTTTGCTGATCAATAATATTACCCGGCTTAGATTCAATATATTCTGACAAAAACTCGCGAATCCCCACTTGACCGACAAAGCAAATACCCATCGATTCCTTTTTACTGGCGGTCCACAAGCCCCGCTCTTTGGCCATCTCGCGCACCTCAGCCTTAGTAAAATCGCCCAGCGGGAACATAGTTTTTGCCAACGCCTCGGACGTTACGCGATACAGAAAATAGGTTTGGTCTTTATTGTTATCTTGAGCCCGGAATAACCGACCCTCGCTCAAGCAAGAATCTGCTCTGCGGGTGGCGCGAGGCGGGGCAGCACCCGAAAATGTTTTCAGCTTACCTGAAAAATTTTCAGGGGCGGACCGAGCGACAGGACCCGCAGCAGAAAAAGTGCGTGCATAATGCCCCGTCGCAATATACTCCGCGCCCGCCGCCAACGCCGCCTCTAAAAACAATTTGAACTTCACCTCTTGGTTGCACATTACATCAGGATTTGGTGTACGACCTGCTTGATATTCGCGGATCATATAGTCAACAACATTTTGCTTGTATTCTTTTTGGAAATCAAACACCTGAAAATCAATTCCCAAGCCCACTGCCACACGTTTAGCATCAGCCACGTCATCTGCCCACGGACAGTGCATTCCGGGTAAATCTTCCGACCAGTTTTTCATATACACGCCAGTCACCTCGTGGCCTTGCTCAACCAATAGTGCTGCCGCCACCGACGAATCAACGCCGCCCGACATGCCAACAAACACCCTGCTCATCTTGATAACCCCAGAGCAAACAGCCCAACTCTCATTAATTCACCCAAGGCCAGCCACCAGCCCCATGGCGTCAGCCACCACCACGGACTCCAGCTTTTATCATAAACAACTGGATGGCTTCGAATTTTTACGCCCTGAAATTGCGATGAAAACTCAAGTTGTGCACGCCGCATATGGTAGCCACTCGTCACTAAAATAACATCCTTAATTTTTCTCGAATCAATAATCTTTTTTACCTCAGTAGCGTTTTGCTTGGTGGTCTCAGAAGATTCTTCCATGACAATAGCCCTCTTAGGAACGCCGCTATTAACCGCCCTCTGATACATGGCCTTGGCATTTGACGGGCCAGACTTATCCGCTGCAGCCCCCGAAACAATAATTAATGGCGCCCAACCTGACTTGTATAATTTAATCGCCTCGTCAGTTCGTGCATTTGTATCGCCGCCGCTTACCACTATAATAGCATCAGCCACACGGCAATCGCCATCACCTGGAGCATCACACTTTTCTAAATCATTTGGCGATAAATAAACACTAAGTCCAAACACAACTATCGCCATAAAAATCACCAAACCAATTATCTTATGAATCACCGGCTAACCCTTTCAGTCTCTAAACGTACCGCCTCGATAATTAATTGACTAGCCAACTTAATATTGTCTTCATTATTCAATTTTCCTAAGGTTAGCCTTAAGCTGCCGTCAATTTCTGATTCGCTTAGACCAATACTCGACAGCACATGGGAGCGCGTACCAGAATTGGCTGCGCAAGCACTTCCCGTGGCCACCAACACACCGCGACTCTCTAATAAGAAAATCAGCCGCTCAGCGTCCAACCCAGGAAATGAAATATTCAGAAAGCTTACTAGACTTTTTTTCATATCTGAAGATATGACCATTTCTGGAAAAGCTTGTCGTAAATCTTTTACCAGTCCCTCTCGCAGTTTTCGTAACCGCTTAACTTCCGCAGAGCGTCGTTTTTGCGCCAGCTCTAGCGCGGTCGCGAACCCCACTACACCGGCCACATTTTCTGTACCGCTACGCAGACCCAGCTCCTGACCACCACCTAAAATATTAGCAGTTAAAGTAACGCCCGGACGAGCCCAAAGCAAACCAACTTGCTTTGGACCATAAACTTTTGCAGCCGAAAGAGTGAGCAGATCAACACCGAGCCGCTTAATCTTCACGTCAATTAAAGCCGCTGCCTGTGAAGCATCGGTATGGAAAACTAATGGCGTTGATTCGCCAGCCTCCTGACGTCTGAGTCGCTCACTTTTTATGATTTCTGCGATTTCTTCAATTGACTGAATATAGCCCAACTCATGATTCACCAGCGCAATACTAATAAAACTAACGTCTGGCGTTAGCATTTTTTTCACCAGCTGCGGATCAATGCGGCCATTTTTCATCGGCTGGATAAATCGAACTTCCGAACGTGCCTTTGCGGAATTAATAACCGCGTCATGCTCAATAGCCGATATTAAGCTCACACCACCAGCTGCGTTAAACGCCAAATTAATAGATTCTGTCGCGCCCGCCGTCATTATCAGTTCATCAGCCATCACCCCGAGACAGCGAGCTAAGCGCGATTTTGCCTGCTGGTATTCACGCTTAGTGAATATTGCCGGAGCATAAGGACTAGACGGATTGAAAAACTTCTCAGAAAAATATGGCAACATAGCCTCAACCACCAATGAATCCATTGGCGTAGCAGCGGCATGATCAAGATAAATATAATCTCTATTCACTTTTTTATTATATCAGAGCGGCTGACCAGTTTGCGGGTCTTTCCTATAGAGCTGCCGAGAAACTCGCTCGTAATATTCCTTAGTCGCTAAGATAAAGTTCTGAAGTTCAGCGCCCTCTAAGTAAGTGTATTGATAATTTGGCTGAATTTTCAAAATTCCCTTTGGCTGTACTTCATAACGCGTTGTCAACTCTTGCCGGCCACCTTTGCCATCAGCTACTTCCTCATACCAGATCCAGGTATCTTTGTCCAAGTTAAAGAACTCCCGACGCGTCACATGCGCTGGCTTCTCACCAAAAATAGTCGCACCAATTTCACTTTCCAGCTGAATTAATTCGCGTTCAGTGAACTTCTTTAAAGGCCGATCTTTTTTGCGAAACTTTAATAATGATGCCGCATCGCTATCGTCAGCAAAAACCAAACCTCGTACTTTTTTTAATAAACGAGGCATTTATGGCACCTCGTTAGTTTTAGCTTTGCGAAGATCCGCTAACATATTGCCAATTTTTTTCGTAGATTCAACAGGATCAGTAGGCTTCTTACTTTCACCAAGCACCTGTTTGCAAAAATCAACCGCCCCATTATTAATAACGTTCGTTTTAACATCATTATTAATATTCTTTACGTCAATAGCAGCCTTCCCTAGCTCGGGATTTGCTTTAGAGCTATCATCGCGTCTTTCGGCGTAAGAAAGAATAGAAGCAAGATTTTTGCGAGCTTCATTCACAGATGCATCATTAATGCCTTCAAGTGTACTATTCATATTCTCCACTTTCAAATGCCAAAAAGCTGTTTTGTATTACGGACAGTGGCTTCACTTAGGACATTGAAATCAATGTTTCGCTTCTCCGCCCAATATTTAGCCACTAATTCCACATACTCTGGCTTATTTATCTTACCACGAAATGGCTTTGGCGTCAAGAATGGAGCGTCGGTTTCCACCAATAACCGATCTAGGGGAATTGTAGCAAATAATTCCTGCTGCGCCTGCACCTTCGTAAACGTGCTAATTCCATTAAGCCCCACATACAAATTGCGAGAAAAGCCCTTCTCCAGATTGACACTTGTATCCGTAAAACTATGCAATACGCCACGCAGTCCATCAAAGTTATCAAAAATCGGCCAAAAATCATCCCACACCGACGGCTGGTCGGGCGCGCCATCACGAATGTGAAAGCTTACCGGTAAATCATAATCCATCGCCAGCTGCAGCTGCGCCTCCAGCGCCTGAATTTGCACCTCACGCGGACTATGATTGTAATAATAATCAAGGCCAATTTCGCCAATCGCTACAATAGGTGAATTATCCGTCCTATTTTTCAGCAGCCGCTCTATCTCGCCCCAACCGTCCTTGCTGTCGTGTGGATGAACGCCGACTGCTACCCACACATAATCGTGGTTAGCGGCAAATTCCACCGCCTGTTGGCTACTGCGTTCGTCAGTGCCAACACAAATCATACCGATGCCCGCGGCGATTGACTGACGATAGAACTCCTCACGATTGTCCGCAAAAAATTCAGTGTCGTGCAAATGACAATGTGAATCAATCAAACGTAAATCCGTCGCCGTGTGATGCTCCACTACTGAATTCATGGTTATTTTCCTTGGGCTTCTACTTTTAGTGCGCGCGGATCGGGCGTATGAAGATATTTGCGCGGGAATAATGGCGTCAATTCCGACGGCACGACACCACTAGCAAACATCTCGTGAATTTTCTCAGCGGTTTGCGGCATAAATGGTCGTAGCATATCAGAAACTTGCAATAATGCACCGCAAGCATGCGCTAAAATCTCGCTCAGATGCGCCTCTGCCTCTGGATCCTTGTCGCGATTTTTCGCGACTTGCCATGGCTGGACCCGCTCAATGTATTGGTTCAATGTGCGAATAATTCGCCAAATCTCATCCATAGCCTGATCAAACATAAAACTCTCCATTGCCTGACGATATGGGCCCATGTCATGTTCGGCCTGCGGCGCATCGCCGATGACGCCCGCTTGGTAGGACTGCACCATCTTTGCCACGCGCTGCACCAAATTACCGAGATCATTACCCAATTCGCCGTTATAGGCCGCTTCAAATTTCTCCCACGTAAAGTCGCCGTCATCCTGAGTTGGCACGTGACGCAGGAAATAATAGCGAAAGGCCTCAACGCCGTAGTGCGGGATGATATCAGTTGGCCCGACACCATTACCGAGGCTCTTGCTCATTTTGGTGCCACCAACGTTGATAAATCCATGTACCAACAGCACTTTCGGTAGCGGCAAATCCAGCGCCATCAACATCGCTGGCCAAATTCCAGCATGGAAACGAAGAATGTCCTTACCAATCACCTGTACATTTGCTGGCCAATAACTCTGCCACTCCTCTGGACGGTCAGGATAACCAATGACCGTGATGTAATTACTCAGCGCATCCAACCAAACATACATCACCTGCGTATCATCGCCTGGCACTGGCACACCCCAGCTGAGGTTTTTGCGCGGACGCGAAATTGACACATCCTTCAGGCCATCTTTTATCAATTCCAAAAACTCTTTTTTGCGGAATTCAGGCACAATTTTCATCTTGTTTGATTCAATCGCTTGGCGAATATGATCCGAAAAGGCGCTGGTTTTGAAATAATAATTCTCTTCACTCAACCGCTGGTATGGTGCCTGGTGATCAGGACAAATGCCATTATTTTCAGCTGCTTCTTTATCGGTGACGAATGCCTCACAACCTTGGCAGTACCAGCCCTCGTATGTGCTTTTGTAGATGTAGCCAGCCTCAGCAAGTTTTCGCCAAATGTATTGCACCGCGCCAACATGATGCGGGTCAGTCGTGCGGATAAAATCGGTTGCCGAAATATTCAACTCGGCAATCATATTTTGGAAATTACCATGCATTTGATCGACATAGGCTTGAGGCGTCTGATTTTGACTGGCAGCCTTGGCAGCAATTTTATTGCCATGCTCATCCACGCCCGTCTGGAAACGCACCTCGCGGCCATTTTGCCGCTGATATCGCGCCCATACATCCGCCAACATATAATCCATGGCGTGCCCGATATGCGGCAAACCGTTGACATAAGGAATAGCGGTAGTGATATAGGCGTGTTGTTTAGTCATAGATAAATTATAGCAAATTAAACAGAGTATCTCCAATGGATGACCATATTGAATAATATGCTACAATGGTAATTACAAAATACTTAGGAGGAGTAATGAATAAACTTATTAAAAACTTAATGATAGCAGCGGCTATTAGCGTTGCTATAGTTGGTGCCTACACACCAGCAACAGCGAGCGCCAACGGAGGAAGCTGGCAGAGAGATTCAGTTGGATGGTGGTATAAAAATTCTGACGGTAGCTGGCCTAGAAGTCAATGGAAGCACATAAACGGTAAATGGTACTACTTTGACGGAGGCGGATATATCATCCATAGCAAGTGGGAGTGGATAAATGGCTACTGGTACTACTTTAATACCAGCGGTCACATGATAGAAAACACCTGGAAAATGATTGGTGACAAATGGTACTACTTCGACACTAAAGGTCACATGCTGCACGACCAGTGGGTCGGCGACTACTACGTCGGTAAAAATGGCGATATGTTAAAGAATACCGTCACACCAGACAACTATGTAGTTGGAAGCGACGGAAAATGGGACAAGAGGTTTTCAAGAGAATTAGCAGAAAAAGCTAAATATCAAAACCTAGATAATTCCAGATTCTCTAAGTTTGGAGCTGCACACTACATTTCAACCGACTACAAACTAGACTACACTGCAGCACTCCAATTACTAGAGATAATATATCCAAATTACAATCCCATCAATAACGCAAAAAGAGCAATAAAATTTTTCATGCCATCAGCCGATAGCAACAAAAGCCCTCACGCATGGGTTTCCAGAAGTGAACTAATGGAAAGATTTACCGATACAGGACCCAAGGGTTATTTTAGATTCTCAAAGGAAGAGGTTGAAAAAGCGCTTGATGAGCTAAACCATGAAATCGATGTTGCTGAGATGTTCCAGATGCAGGCTGTAAAGGCTCTAAAAGCCCTAGATTCCTACAACCATACATCAAAAGTAAAATATGAAAATCTCCTCACCTTACAAGGATTCACTAAAGAAGAGATCAAAAATGTGTTTAATATAGTAAAAATTGACTTTGCACATAACGCTCAACTAGAAGCCAGTAGTTATCTATCAGGACAGAAACCCACCATCTCAAGAAATTCCATCCTAAGACTCCTGCAAGAGATCGGTAAATTCACTAAGGAAGAGGCAGAAGAAGGTTTACAGCGTCTGAATTATGACTTCAAGATCAACCTACGTAATCTTATTGAAAAAAATTACACCACAGGCAATAACTATAACGGTATGCTTTCAAAAAAATCCCTAATAATCAACATAGCCCGCGATCAAGAGATGAAGGATTCAGAATCATACATCCGTGAAGTATTAGAAGAATATAATATTAATTACACCGAGCGAGCAAAGCTGCGTGCTATAGATAATCTAAAAAATATAAAATACAGCAGAAGTAATTTAATAAAATCTCTTGTCGACGGATGGGGGTTCACCAAAGAAGAAGCCACTAATGCCGTTAAGGATTTGAAACACGAGAATTTGACTGATTAAAATCTAACGGTAAACTCAAAAGCGACTCAGTTTAAAACCCCTGAGTCGCTTTTCATACACGCAACTACAGCAAATCTACCACCAACATCACCCGATGAGTGCGAAAAATAATTTGGATCATCCGCCGTATCAATTGGCGAAATGAAAATGTTATCATTAGGAACGCCCGCCTGGATAGCCAACGAACGATTGAACCCTTGCATGTCCAGATAAATTCCGTCAGCCGTTTGATGGCAGAAATTTTGCCAATTGATGTCGTCTGCGTAATTAAAATAATCCATACGATAATTTTTCTGCGTGATGCTTGGCGACATCCAAATTTGT
>ERZ773062.309-NODE-309-length-29234-cov-24.268515_pt1 | contig 29234 bp, 23 predicted proteins | sample MGYA00580626_ERZ773062 | MGnify/ENA primary metagenome ERZ773062 (study PRJEB29015, sample SAMEA2738003) | human oral metagenome | biome: human oral; feature: human-associated habitat; material: dental | place: China | collected 2058 ... | reverse complement strand
TACGGGGCGCAACCCGGATACGGGGCGCAACCCGGATACGGGGCGCAACCCGGATACGGGGCGCAGCCCGGAGGCGCAGGCCAGCAGGGTTATGCGTCGCAACCCGGCGCTTCCGGCTACAGCGTGAACTCCAACCAGTGGGGGTGGGAGTCCAAGCCCGGCATCATTCCGCTGCGCCCGCTGACGATCGGTGACCTGATGAGCGGTTCTTTCGCCGCGATCCGCCAGAACCCGAAGATTCTTTTCGGCTTCACCATGGCGGTCATGGCGGTCATGGCGCTCATCACCATGGTGACGGCTTTCCTCCCGACCGCCCTCGGGTCGGTCACCAGCTCGAGGGACCCCCAGGCCTCACTGTCGGGTACGGAGGACTTGGCAGTCCTGCTGCTGACCAATTTGGCATCGCAGGGTGTACAGATGCTGACGACGGTCGCAGGCACCACGATCATTATGGGCATCCTGGCGAGCGCCGTCTCTCAGATGATGATCGGGAACAAGGTGACGCTCTCGCAGGCTTGGGCCATGACCCAGCCGCGACTGGGCGCTCTCATCGGCACGGTCCTTCTCATCGGTATCGTCTCGTCGATCCCGTTCCTCATCTCGCTCGTTCTCTTCCTCGTCGCCTTCTATTTTGCCCTCACCTCTGAGTCGTCCCAGTGGCTGGCCCTGCTCTGTTTCCTCATCCTTATCCCTGGTTTTGTCGGCTCATACTTCCTCTCCATCAAGTTCACATTTGCCTCGGTCGTGACGGTTCTGGAAGAGATCGGACCTGTCGCCGCCTTGAAGCGCTCGTGGAGTCTCATCAAGGACTACTTCTGGTCGACTCTCGGCCGCATCATCCTCGTCTCACTCGTCGCCGGTTTTATCGCCGGTTTCATCGGCGGATTCATCGGTGTTTTCGGGGGGATCGCGCTGTTCTCCACGGCCGACAACGACACGGGTTCGATGATCGTCGCTGCGGTCATGGCTGGTCTGACCACCCTTGCCAGCGGCGTCGTCATGCCGTTGACCGCGACTTACGAGACGCTCATGTACGCGGACCTGCGTATCCGTAAGGAAAACTTCGCGGCGGTCCTCCTCCAGGCGAGCGCCCAGCCTCAGTGAGTCCCATGCTCGGATGCGAAGTTCCGCTGACGCCTGACCAGGGCGAGGCTCGCGATTGGCTCCTGAAGGAGCTTTCCAAAGGGGAATACGGTGAGATTTCGGGTCCTATCGTCAGCTTCGTCGCGGATCTGATCGAGGATTTCTTTAACCTCTTGTCGTGGAGAGGCAACGGCACCCCACCCATCTCCCTGATCCTGACAATCCTGGCGATTATCACTATCGCTGCCCTGGTCATCGTGCTCATCCTCCACCCGATTCGCCTGGCCAAGCGCCGGTCCGGATCCGTGTTCGAGGAAGAGACCACCGCTCCCCAGGTTCAGGCCTCGTTCGACGAGGCCGTGGCCTCCCACGATTGGAATCTTGCGTTCGTGTGGGCCTATCGCCTGATGGTCCTTGGCCTCGACGACCACGACATCGTCTCCTCGACCCCGGGCTTGACCGCCCGCGAAGCTGCCGATGCTGCGACCCGTGCCGCCCCCGACCTCGCCGCACAGCTCTCCGCTTACGCGGAGTCTTTCGATAGGGTTCGCTACGGCCACAGCACGGTTACGCGCGAAGAGGTGGACGCGCTGCGGGCCTTCACACCGGTCCTGCTCAATGTGTGTAGCCACGCAGAGGATCCGTCATGAGATCCCGGCAGGTAGCAGTCGTCACCCCCACGGCTCGCGAGCGTTTCTCGGCGTCGCGTCCGATGCTGCTTCTCGTCGCCATCACGCTGATCGCCCTGCTGGGCGCGGCATTCCTCAGTCAGATGGGATACAACGACGCGCCCGTTGGCATTCGCAACAAGCAAGGCGACGGCGCCCGCGCCCTCGCCCAAGTCCTCGGTGACCACGGTATCTCCGTGCGCGAGGTGACGGCCACACAAGCAGCCGAGGTAGGCGACGACACGACCCTTGTCGTCATCTTTCCCTCGCGGATGAAGGACTCCGTCGCCAAGGCGATCGAGACCCGCACAAACGTCGTCTACGTCGGCCTCGAAGAGGATTACGACTCATCCGCCCCATACCTGGGTGGACTGCGCGCGCAACGCAACTGGCGTGATCCGCGCGTCGTCGCGGCCGGGTGTCAATCCGAAGCGGCGACTCGCGCCCGCTCGCTCACCTCCTCCGCCTACGTGATCACCGGAAGCGGCGATGGCTGGGAGTTGTGTTTCTCTGACAGTGGTGCCGATTACGGATACGCGGAGAAGTCCGAAGCGGGGCGTTTCCGTGCGATCATCCCCGATTCTCTTCGCCTGCGAAACCGCGCGATCACTGAGGAAGGAAACGCCGCCCTCGCCATTAATGCCATCGGACGTACCCCGAAGGTCGCATGGTATTCGCCAACAAAGAGCGATTCCCTCGGCGCTGGGAAAGAAGTCGACACTGAGGCCCCCTACCTCGCACCCGCTTTCCTCCTGTCGATCGGCGCGTGCCTCATGGCCGCCTTCGCTCGAGGTAAACGCCTGGGTCCCCTGACGCCGGAGAACCTCCCGATTGAGGTTCCCGCCTCCGAGACGATCATCGGTAAAGCACGCCTCATGCGTTCTCAGCGGGCGTACGAGCATGCCGCGACAGCGCTGCGCAGCGCGAGCGCCTCACGCATCGCGACCGCGCTCGGCATCGCTCACACCGCCGACCGGGAGACTCTCACCCGCGCGATTGAGCAACGAGGCCTGTTCACCTCGCGCTCGTCCGCTCTCTTGTGGGGGCCTCCCCCAGCCTCCGAGAAGGAACTCGTCCGCCTCGCCCATGACCTCGACGCTCTCGAAAAGGAGATCCGCCAATGACTAGCCCGATTCCCGGCCCCTCGTCCGACGGCGTGCCACAGCCCGGGTCCTCGCCCCAGGGCGCGCCCCAGCCAGTTCCGGCACCCACGGCCGCCCCGGGCGGTTACGCGCCTCAGGCGGAGGTGCCGACGCAGGGTGCCCCGGCCTCGTACGCACCGAACACACCCCCGTTGCAGGCCGCGCCGCCTCAGGAAGGGGCACCCCATGCAGTGCCGCAGCAGTCCTCCTCCTACTCGGCCCCCACGGGCGAAGGATGGACCGGCCGCTCGCTGAGCGAGGATGAACGACGCACGCAGGAGTCTCTCCTGGCGCTCAAGGCGGAGATCGGCAAAGCAGTCGTCGGCCAGGAAGGCGCGATTACCGGCCTGATCGTCGCCCTCGTCGCCGGCGGTCACGCCCTGCTAGAGGGCGTCCCGGGCGTGGCCAAGACGCTGCTCGTGCGCACCCTGGCGCGCGCGCTCGACGTCGACATGGCACGTATCCAGTTCACGCCCGACCTCATGCCCGCGGACATCACGGGCTCTATGGTCTGGGACGCTGGACACTCCGAGTTCGTGTTCCGTGAGGGACCGGTGTTCACGAACCTGCTGCTCGCCGACGAAATCAACCGCACGCCACCCAAGACCCAGTCCGCACTGCTGGAGTCGATGGAGGAACACACCGTCTCAATCGACGGAGCAACGCGCGCACTGCCCAATCCCTTCATGGTGATCGCTACCCAGAACCCGGTCGAGTATGAGGGCACCTACCCCCTGCCCGAGGCGCAGCTGGACCGTTTCCTCCTCAAGCTCGAGCTGCCCCTGCCGTCGCGAGAGGCCGAGATCGACATCATCGCCCGCCACCAGGCAGGATTCAACCCGATGTCTCTGGCCGAGGCCGGCATCCAACCCGTGGCGGGTGCCGCCGACATCCAGGCCGCTCACGAGGCAGCATCCCGCATCGAGGTCGCCCCCGCCGTCATGGCATACCTCGTGGACCTGTGCCGTGCCACGCGCACGTCCGCAGCCGTGCGCCTGGGGGTGTCGCCGCGTGGCGCCACCGCTCTGCTGCGCACCTCGCGCGTGTGGGCGTTCCTGCAGGGGCGCGGCTTCGTCACCCCGGACGACGTCAAGACGATGGCCCCCGTGACCCTCGCGCACCGACTGGGCCTGCGCGCCGAGGCCAACCTGGAGGGCGTCAGTACGACCGATGTCATCACGGGGGTCCTCGCTGCCACTCCCGTCCCCCGCTGAGGCTACCCGTGGCATTTTCCGCGCGCAGCGCGCTCCTCGTCCTGGTGGGCCTCTTCCCGCTCGTCTTCGCCCCGTCTCGCGGTTTCGCATGGATGTGGTTCGGCATCATCGTGCTCGTGTGTCTGCTGGATACTGTGGCCGCACCCTCGCCGCGCACCCTGCGCATGAGCCGCGAGGTGAGCGGCCCGATCCGCGCTGATCAAACCGCCGAGGCGTCCCTACGCCTGACGAACACGACGGCGCGCCAGATGGTCCTGGATGTGCGCGACGCCTGGCCGCCTTCACTGAGCCCATCGCCGCCCCGCCAGCGCGTGCGAGTGCGTCCACGATCCGCCGTGAAGATCACGACGCTCCTGTCCCCCAACCGGCGAGGGACCCGCCACGCGGACGTCGTGACGATCCGGTCCTGGGGTCCCCTGCACCTGGGGGCCCGTCAGGTGTCGCTGTCCGCACCGCTGAGCCTGTCGGTGCTGCCGGAGTTTAAGGCGCGGGTCCTCCTACCTTCACGCCTGGCTCGCCTGCATGAGCTTGAAGGGACGACGCCGACAACGCTGCGCGGAGCTGGCACCGAGTTTGACTCGCTGCGAACCTACGTCGTGGGTGATGACCCTCGCGATATCGACTGGCGCGCCTCCGCTCGTTCGACCGAGTTGATGGTGCGCCAGTGGCGCCCCGAACGGGACCGTCACGTCGTCATCGTCGTGGACTGCGGTCGCGCCTCCTCCGCGCTGCTCGGAGCCCCCGAACACGAGGAGGTCGACTCGATCGCACTGGGCCGCGCCCCCCGCTTGGATTCCTCCATCGAAACCACCCTGCTCCTGGCGGCGCTGGCCGACCGTGCGGGCGACAAGGTTCACGTCGTGGCCGTCGATTCACGCGTGCGAGCTCGCGTCTCCGGTATACGCGGTGCCAAGATCATCGAGACGCTCGCGCAGGCTTTCATGGACCTGAACCCGCGCCTGGATGTCACCGACTGGTCGCGGGCAGCGGACGCGGTCGAGGAGACCGTGCGTCACTCGGCATTCGTTGTCGTCGCCACGAAGATTCCGCCCGCCGGACTGGAAACTGAATTCACCGATGCGCTGGCCCGACTCACTCATCGTCACACGGTGCTCGTGGCCTCGGCAACCGACCCCGACGAGATTCGCGCCCGCAACGGACGCGAGGACGCGGAATCGGTGTTCCTCGCGGCCTCGGCCGCTCTCGCCGAACGTTCCGACGCTGCCGGCGCTGCCGACGTGCGCCTCGCCGGTGCTCTGACCCTGCAAGCCTCGGCCGGGCTGCTGCCCGCACGTACGGCCGACCGCTACATCGAATTGAAGAAGAGCGGACGCCTGTAGCACCGCGTAGTTAGCCCGCGACGGGCTGATAGTAGCCCGCGTCGATACCGACGTCGGCGTTGCTACCCGCGAGGTGTGCCCTGCGGCCAAGGATGAGCGTGTACGCCCACACGGCTGATGTCATGACGATCCCCAACGTGATCTTGACGGCGTCGGGCAGCTCGGAGGGAGTCACGAAACCTTCCAGGACACCGGATCCCGCGAGCAGGATCGCGCAGCCCACGGCCACCGTCACGGAGCTGCGCGCAGCCACACCCACCGCCTGGAAGCGCGTCGATGGGCCGGGCACGAGGAGCGCCCAGAAGACCCGCAATCCTGCCGCGACCGAGATGAAGATAGCTGTCAGTTCGGGCAGACCGTGCGGCAGGATGAAACGGAAGAAGTGCCAGGGACCGGCATAGACGAAGACGATAGCGCCAGCCATGCCAACGCTCGTTGCATTACCCCACAGGATCCTCAGCGGATACACACCGGTGATGCCCGTGAGGACTCCCTGAAGAGCAATCCACGCGTTGTTCGCCCACACGGACAGGCCGAACTCCGCGTTGGTGTCTTGGTGGTAGTACTCGACGAAGTCGCTCTGGGCGTATCGACGCAGCTGCTCGGGGGTCCCCAGCTGATTCATCGCATCCGGGGTGGTGATCAGGTAGTGGGCCTCAAGAACACCAATGACGATGAACACGAGCATAACGCCGACCGTCACCCATCGGATCTGATAGAGAGAGTACGGCAGTGACACCTTGAAGAAGCGCGCGATGACGGCCCCGCTGATCCCTCCAGTCCCCGCCAGACGCCCGCGAGCCGCGGACAGGATACGCGAGAGCTCCGCGATGACATCGGGGTCGGGGCTATTTGTCCGAACACGGGCCATGTCCGTTGCGGCTGAGCGGTAGAGGCGATCGAGCTCGTCGATCTGCTCACCCGTCAGAGAGCGGGCACGCGTCAACTCCTCGAGGCGTTTCCACTCCGTTTTTCCGCTCACCCGCAGCACATCGATGTCCATTGGACTAGCGTGTCATACATGAGCGCGCAACGCAGTCAATCACGCGTCATTCAAGACGACTACGTCCGCACGGGCGAGGCCGTCTCCCTCGACATGTCTCCGGCCTCCCCTCCCGAACGTTTCGCCGCCGCAATCATGGACGGCATCACCTACCTCGGGGCAGGCTTCCTCATTATTCTCTCTGCCTCACGCACGTTGTCGGCTACTTCTGAGTCGCTCATGCGCGTATTCACCGTCGGCCTCATCTCATCGATCATGTTCTTCATCCCCTTCATCGTCGAGGTGTCCACAGGAGGTCGATCCCTGGGCAAATGGGCCATGAACCTGCGAGTCGTGCGCGACGACGGAGGCGCAATCACCGCCAGGCACAGCGCTGTACGCGTCGGCGTGGGAATCCTGGAGAACTGGATGGTGTCGGGCGGACTCGCATTTATCACCGAACTCGTCAACAAGAAGGGAAAGCGCCTGGGCGATCTCGCGGCGGGCACGATGGTGTGTTCGCAGGGGGCTTCTGTCTTCTATCCTCCCCTGGTGATGCCCCCGGGGCTCGAAGAGTGGGCACGCACGGCGACGATTCTGCCCCTCGACGACTCCCTCGCCGCCGAGGCACGAGCCTTCCTGGGAGCGAACCGCTCCATTGCTCCAAAGCTACGCGGGGAGGTCGCCCTATCTCTCGCCGATCGACTCATCAAGCGCGTTCAGACGCCCCTGCCGCCGGGACTGCACCCGGAGATCGTGATTGCGGCCATTCTCGTCGCTCGCCGTGATCGTGAGTGGGAGCGTGAACGTGAGCGCCGAGAACGCGGCAAGGCGAGGTTCCACGAGGCGACTCAGGCGCGCTTCGGGCTGTAGCTTCTAGTCCTCGTCACTCTTCTCAGATCCGTCAACCACCGTGAATTGCGCGCGCCTGCGCGCGTACGGGCTCGACGGGTCCAAGGGGCTGGAGGTATCGGGGGTTCCAACGGAGCGAGCGGCACCGAAAGGCCCCGCCTGGGGCCCACGCGATGCGGGTGCCGGAGCTGGCTCGGCCTGCGCTTCCTGGGCGACACGGCGGACGGCATCAACGAGAGCTGCCAGGTCGTCACCGGAGGGTGGTGCCGGCTCAAAATTTGTCGCCAGACGAACGACCTGCCATCCCAGCGGCGCAGTCAGATTCTGTGCGTGTTCCTCACACAGGTCATACGAATTAGGGTCGGCAACGGTCGCAAGGGGGCCGACGACGACCGTCGAGTCGCGGTAGTCGTAGGTCAGGGTGGCGACGGCGGCCGTCGAACAGCCGGGCTTCGAGCAGTGGCGTTGGGCAATCACGTCCCTAAGAGTACGACACTCTGTGCCCGCATGGCCCACTCCAGCGCGTCATGCGCCTACCCTGAGGAGGTGTTTCCCACGCGCCGCCACATCTCGAGCCGCAACCGCCACGGTCGCGGTCCTCGTGGTCCCCTCTTTTTCCCGGGAACACCGGCTTGGAGGACACGACGAGAGGACTTCGATCTGATGGTGAGTGAGCTCGTCTCCGAGCTCATTCGCCAGTGGTCTCAGGTGTCCACGATCGAGTTCGCCGTCGAGGACGTTCCGCCCTCCGATCCGGCTCCGTGGGAGTCGCACAGCGTCGTTGTCGCACGCATTTTCCCCGCCGATCGGCGCAGAGGGCTACGGGATCGAATCGTGGTGTACCGACTGCCGATCACCCTGCGGTGCGCACCCGAGGAGGTCGCGCTGATGACGCGCAGGGTCCTCGTCGAGAGGATCAGTCATGTCCTGGCGCTCCCGCCGGACGAGATCGACGACGCGATGCGCTGAATCAGACGTTAGTTGACCGTGCGGATGGAGCCGGTGACGGCACTGATGCCTTCGGTGCCGACGTTCCAGGTGGTGCTCATGCGCCCCACCGCCGTGTCGGCCGAGATGACCAGGGCAGCCTGAATGGGAGTGTCTGCGCTGATCTGGCTCGCGGAATCGGGGAGGCTCACCAGGGTCGGGACGCCCGGGGCGACGTAGATCGTTCGCCCGCCCACGCGCACAGCGACGGCACCCGGGGTCGAGGCTGAGGTTCCGCTCGACTGCCCTTCTTGGGAGGCACCGGACTGGGAGGTACCGGACTGGGAGGTACCGGGCGAGGGCGAGGCCCAGATGTCGGGGGTCGCGGTTGGCCCGGGCTGAGCCGATTGAGCAGCGTCCTCCTGACCTGCGGCCGCGGCAGCATCAGCGGGCACATACAGTAGGAGGCTCGCGGACGCGGCGTTCACCCCGGAGTCGGTGGCGAGCGATGTCGCTCGAATGGGGGTCGACGAGAGCACGGAGGTGGTCATCGCGCTCAGCTGACTGGCCCCCGGGATCGTGGCGTCGGTGAGGGCCGTCGCCGGGCTTGCGTTGGACCGCATGATCCACGCGCTGGCACGCTGAACCCACGGAGCCCCCAGCGTGATCGTCGTCGTCTGGGCGACGACCTCCCGATCGGAGGTGACGATCAGCGCGATCGGCAAGGAGTCGCTCGATGCGCCGTCCAGAGGCATGTCGAGGGTGGTTCCCTCAGCGACGGTCGCCTGGCCGCCGGGCAGCGGGTGCACGCCGGTCGAGTCGGCGACAGATACACTCACGTGCGCCTCGCCCGAGGGAGAGACCATACGCAGGAGAGAGGTGCCCTTGGGGTCGATACCGAGGATCGTCTGCGAGGTGGCGGGCACGACCGCGGAGGCGAGCGTAGCGCCCTGGGGCACCTCGCCGTTCATGAGCGAGGCTTGCACCCAGGCGGCAACCCCTCCCCCGTCAGCGCGCACATGCACTGCGAGGGCGTTCTCGTCGGGGAACCATCCCGCAAGAAGAACCGACACGGAGGAGGTCGCGGGGACTGTGACCTGGCGCGATGCGGCGTTGAGAGGCCCGGAAGCCCCGTAGCCGTCGATGCTCACAACCGAGGCCGTGGGGCCGGGGTTGGACAGCATGAGGGCCATGTCGGCACCGGAGATCGTCGCTCCGGTCGCGATCCACTGGGAGGTGCGCGGCACCGCGCATCCGACGGCGCTGAGACCGGCGAGTTCGCCTCCCCCCTGGCCGACGAGGGTCAGGGCAGTGGGGATGGTGCCGCCGTTGCCCGTTACGGATGCGGGTGCCGGGCTAGTCGGGGCCGATGTCAGCGAGGTCCAGGCAGTTCCGGGCGCAACATTGGTCGTCTCGAAGGGGTCGATGATTCCCGCGGGGCATGCGAGGCGCACCTGCGACGGGTGGGCACTCTGCGCCGTCCCGTCAACCGTGCTTGGCGACGCGCCAAGCCACATGGATCCGCCAGCCATAACAGCCACGGCAATCCCCGCGCCCGCAAGCGTCGTCAGGGGACTGATGCGAGGCTTTGTCATCTCTTCCTCCACGCGGATAGTGCGCTGGCACAGGCAACGATCAGACATGCGCCCGCGGCGATCCGCCACGGAATGACCCACCACGCGTCGTAGGTGACGGTCAGGTGCCCCGAGGTGGGCATGTCAAAGGCCTGGGACCAGCCGTCGCCGGAAGCAACGGGAGTCAGTGCGACCCCGTCAACCCACGCATGCCATCCGGAGTCTGCGCGCTCGGCAAGGACGAGGGTGCCGGAGGCCTGCACGTCCCCGTCGACGCGCAGCTGAGACGATCCAACCGGGGTCGCGATGCCGTTGGGGGATTCGACGCGAACGCGTGCCGGCGGGAGGCCGCCGGGGCGCACGCGCCAGACGGTACCGGAGTTCGTGTCGCCGACCTTTTCGAGCCCGTCGGCACGGTCGAGTCCGGATGTGAGGGCCGCGGAACCGCTCGCACCGAGGGGTACGAGGATCGTGTCGACGTCGTGCGCGGCGAGCGTCTGTACGGTCCCGTCGTCGGGGTAGACGACAAGGGTATAGGCGGCCTGCGCGAGCGAGGCAGTGGCCGGGTCTTCCAGGGTGCCCGTGGCGGCACCGGAGCGCGCCTGGGCGAGGTTGAGGGCGTGAATGGCGGGGGCCGAAGTCGTCAGCGAGGGGCCGTTGCCTCGCCACAGCAACGCGTTGACGGTGTCGTTGACGGGATCTCCTTCGAGAACGAGGATACGACCGGCACGAGGCGAGCGCTGCGCTTGGGAGGCGACGGCGGAAGCAATGGGCGACGAGAGAGCAGACACCGTCTCGCGCTGCGACATCGTGAAGGTCGGGATCTCGTCGGCGTCGGAGCGAGAGGCGAAGGCGGACACGCTGACGGTGGACGCGGCCCCGAGGAGCGCAACGGCGACGAGGCCGCCCGAGGCTCGCAACACGAAGGGCCTGGAGGCGTCCCATGCCGGGAGGTCGTCGTCTGCCCTGGAAGTTGCCACGGCGTTCACGCGCGTCGACAGGATGACCAGGAGCCCGAAGGCAAGGGACAGGGCTGGTGAGGCCCACGCGGAGGCCACCTGGGCACCGGCGATGCCGACACCGATGTGCGAAGCACCCCACGCAATCGCGGAGACGATGAGGGCGCAGGCATAGGCAACGATAACGGGATGCGAACGCGAGCGGAGGAGAGCAACGGTCGCCAGGACGAGGGCACCGCCACCAACGACGCCGAGAGCGATAGCCTCGAGGGTGGTCGAGGGGGCCGCAGGCATGCCGAGCAACGCCATCCACGAGGGGGCACGGGTGTAGGCGTGAACGCCGCCGCTCGTAGAAGCCAGCGCGGGCCATGCGGCGGGGTGGGCCACGATGGAGCCGTAGGTGGGCAGAAGGAGCGTCAGCGCCGGCAGGGCGACGATGAGCCGGCGGCGGGAGCGCCACGCAAGAGCGATGCCACCGACGGGCATCGTCCACGGGGCGCAGCACGACAGGACAACGAGCGCGAGCGCGGCGCATCCCGCGTTGACGCCTCGGGGCTGCAGGGGCGCAGATTCGATGCCGGAAGCGCCTGCGACGAGCAGAGGTCGGGGAGCTCCCGCGCAGAATGCGGCGAAGACGGGCAACGCGATATGGGCGAGGGTCCCCGCGAGAACACCGTGCGTCCCACTGAGCGCAAGTGCGGGCGCGAAGGCCCACGCGAGCGACACGAGGAAACGCAGGCGCAGCGAGGCGCTCAGGGCACGGCTCGGGATCCACGCGGCCATGGCTGCAAGCGGGCTGGAAGCCACCAGCAGGAAGGTCGCACACGCTCCGGGGGTGATTCCCAAGGGTGCGAACGGGGCACTCAGGAGCGCCAGCAGAATCGCCAGGGGGTCGGCACCACCCGCATATCCGTCACCGCCGGGCACCCACGCGGACCACGCCGCAGTCCACAGCTCGGTCCAGGTAGCGGGCATCGACACCCACGCTCCACCAACGAGGCCGGCGGAGGTCCCCCACCACTGAGCCGCGGCGATCAGCGACGTCACGAGGGCGAGGACGAGGCCGACCGAGGCGGATCGGACGCGGTAGCGCCGCATCGAGGCAACGATGAGGGGATCAATGCGTTCCCCGTGCTCGTCTTCGTCAACCCTCGCCGGCTCCTTGCGCAGCGAGGCGGGAGCCGTCTCGAGGGCACGCAGAGCGGAGCGAGGAACGGTCCGGGACCGCGCGGCTCGGGCACGACCGGCGAGGAGGCGTGGGGTTGCGCCGATGAGAGAGAGGAGTGCGCCGAGCTCGGGCATCACCAACGATGTCCGTCCCGTGAGGACACGTCCCAGGGCGCGGGCGGGGCTCCACACGAGGAGCCACAGGGCCAGGAGGGGAAGAAGGAGGGATGGAGCGGCCTTGCACCAGTTATACATCTGGGCGTAGCGCCGCTTACGGAAAGATCCGTCGGTCGCAGCATCGCCGTCGGCGAGGCCGTCCGAGACGTCACCCGTCGGCTCATAGTGCTCGGTGTCGTCAGCAGCCGCAAGGCCGGAGTACAGGGAGACGCGCGCATGACGCACGCGGGCCTTGGGTGCCACGATGACTCGGTACCCTGCCAAGTGAAGCCTGCGCCCCAGGTCAAGTCCGTCTCCGAAGGGGCCGAGTGCGATATCGAATCCTCCGACGGCCTCATAGGCCTCGGCGCTGATGAACAGGCCCGCGGTTCCGACGCCGAGAACGTCACTCGTGCCGTCGTACTGCCCCTGGTCGATATCGTCGTCACCGACGCGCTCGAGGCGTCGGGCGCTCGCCGTTGCGAAGATACCCAGTTCGAGGAGGCGCGTTCCATCCCAGCTCATCTGCTTGACACCGACGGCGCCGACGGTCTTTCCGACGGTGGCGGCCTGGATCAGTTCGCCGAGACACTCGGGCTCGGGGGCGCTGTCGTCGTGCAGGATCCACCACCACTGCTCCGAGGAGAAAGCGGCTTCCTGGGCGCGTGCGCGTTTGATGGCATCGCCCAGGTTACGAGCGCGACCGACGCGCACGAGTTCGGCGCCCCGGGGAACTCGATCGGCCGGGAAGGGAGTGACGTGACGTCCTGCGACGTCGATGATGGTCAACGAATGCGGGGCCACCGATTGTTCTTCGATGGCCCGCAAAACGGACTGGGTGAGCGGCGATTCCCCCCTCGTGACGAGGATCGCGCCGACGGAGCGCTGTGTCGGACTCAACCGGCCATACGGCGCAGGCGCCGCCTCTCGCGCTCGGACATACCGCCCCAGATACCAAAGCGCTCGTCGTTAGCCAGCGCGTACTCGAGGCAGTCCTCGCGAACCTGGCAGGCCTGACAAACAGCCTTGGCCTCGCGTGTGGAGCCACCCTTTTCAGGGAAGAACGCTTCGGGATCCGTCTGCGCACACAGGGCGTGCTGCTGCCACGCAAGGGGGCCGTCAATGCGGGCGTACTGCGCCGCGTCGGCGTCCTCGGACCACTCCAGAGGTCCGTCACCGAAGATGTTCCACATTGCGGGAGCTCCTTATAACGAATCGATCAATACGAGAATTACACGCGTGTCATTGCCCAAAGTCAAGCCGTTTCGCGATAATGAGACCTTTCCCGTAGCACTTGACCCGGCGGTAAAACAGTGCCCTCTTCCAAGGACTTCACAGTTACTAAGTATTTGGAAGATCTGTGACCTTCGATATACTTGAAACCATGAACAATAAGTCCTCAGAAAATATGACCAGGCTCACCCACTTTATCACGGCGGTTAACGATTGGTCAGGACCAGCTCTCACCCAGTACGGCCAGGAGCGAGTTGAACTGGGAGGACCCGTGGTCAGCCGGTGGCTAGCGAAGATCGCGAACTACCTGACAAACGAGCTCGCCACCGATCTGTTCGGCACGGGTGAACCAACACCGACTCGCATCTACACGACTCTTCAGCCCTGGCAGGACGTCCTCTGGCACATCGCAGCCCGGGCAACGGGGTGGGAAGTACTCGACACGCGACGCCCCCTGCCCGGAGACCTCTTCGTGACGAACAACCTCGGGGCCGAAGCATCCGACGCACTGGAGTCAGGCGCGCACGTACTCGCCCAGCCCGCGCAGTACCTATCCTTCGCATGGGACGGGCCACTGGACGGAGCGATGGACGGGCTCGCAGAAATCTCGACGCAGCCGGATGCCCTCATCGTCGACACGCCCCCGCTGCTGACTGCAGCCCGCGACGAGGCCCTGGCAGGCTCACGCCCCTCCGCTCCAGCGCAGGGGCGGCGCGTCGCGCTTGTGTGGGATCCCCGCACGGGCGCGGGACAGGTACTGGATCAGTGGATGCAGGGACGCTCGGTGGTCATCATCGACCCACACGCCGTCTCCCCGAACGAGCTCGAACAGATTCTCACGACGGAGGATGCAGACGGGGGCCTTCTCACCTATCGGCGGTAGGGCTCACCACACGCCCAGGACGCGCGCAGCCGCGAGTTTGAGACCCTCCATACGGTCGCGGCGAATCTGCGTCCAACGCAGGGCGAAACGAAGCCTCGAGGCGAGGCCCTGTCCCTCAAGCTCGCGCACAATGGCTTTCAGCTGGCGCGCACGACGCTCGTCGAAAGTTCCGACCTGCGCAGCAGTGCGGGACATCAGAATGAACTGCTTGCGGTAGAAACCATTGCGCAACTTCGCCATGCGGGCATCGCGCGCGCCGGAACCGGAGTTCGCGCCCTGCACGTTGCCACCGTGCTGACGGTACTCCAGGGTCGGCTCTTCGCCGATCGCCCACGTCAGGCCGATCGAACGAGCGAGCGCGTACACGTACCAGTCGTGTACGCCGATGTGGCTGTAATCGAGGTCACGGAGCACGCGCGCCAGCGCCTCGTGGGCCTTCGGGCTAAAGACATAGGTGGAGCCGGGACCCGCGGCCTCGAAGAGGAAGTCCCAGGCCCGCTGCGGCTGCGACTTGCGAATCAGCCGGCGCTCCCCCACGCGCCCTCCGGGCAGCGACTGGAAGGAGGTGACGTTCGAGGACACGACGTCGGCCCCCACGTCCTGCATGAGGGACAGCTGAGAACTCAGCTTATCCTCGTGCCACACGTCATCCTGGTCGGTGAACGCAACGAAGGAACCGTCGGGGGTGTGCGTCGTGAACAGGTGCAGGAAGTTGCCCGTCACACCGGGCGTGCCGTCACGCTGGGGCAAAACGGTGATCCGAGGGTCGCCAGCGGCGCGCGCCTCCAGGTGCGCACGCGTGCCATCACTCGACGCGTCGTCGGACACGACGAGGCGGACCTCCACGCCCGCCTGAGCGAGCACGGAGTCCACCTGAGCGTCGAGCCACGCCCCGCCCTCGGCCATCCCGTTATAGGTGGCCATGAGAACGGTGACGCGGGGACGAGGGAGTGCTTGGTCTCGGGTCACGTTGCCCAAGGATTCAGTGCCCTTCGGCGGCGTACTTCGCCTCGACGGCTTCCTTCAGGGGGGCCCACCACGCCTCGTTCTCGGTGTACCAGGCGATCGTGTCGGCCAGGCCGTCACGGAAGTTCGTGAACTGGGGCTCCCAGCCGAGCTCGGTGACCAGCTTGGAGTTGTCGATCGCGTAGCGCAGGTCGTGGCCCGGACGGTCGGTCACGTGATCGAAGTCGTCGGGCGCGTAGCCCATCAGCTCGTTGAGAATCGCGACGACGTCGCGGTTGTTCGTCTCGCCGTCCGCGCCAATCAGGTAGGTCTCGCCGATGCGACCCTTCATAAGGATGTCCCACACGGCCGTGTTGTGGTCGCGCACGTGGATCCAGTCGCGCACGTTCAGGCCGTCGCCGTACAGGCGGGGGCGCACACCGCGCAGGCGGTTCGTGATCATGCGGGGGATGAACTTCTCGATGTGCTGGTAGGGGCCGTAGTTGTTCGAGCAGTTCGAGATCGTGGCCTCGACGCCGAAGGAACGCACCCATGCGCGCACCAGGAGGTCCGAGCCCGCCTTGGACGAGGAGTAGGGCGAGGAGGGATTGTAGGGCGTAGTGGGCGTGAACTTCGCGGGATCGTCCAGCTCGAGGTCGCCGTAGACCTCATCCGTGGAGATGTGGTGGAAGCGGACCTTGTGACGGCGCACAGCCTCCAAAAGGGTGAAGGTGCCCACCAGGTTGGTCTGGATGAAGGGCGAGGGGTCGAGGAGGGAGTTGTCATTGTGCGACTCGGCAGCGAAGTGCACAACCGCATCCGCGCCGGCAACGACGCCGTCAACGAGGTCGGCGTCGGCGATATCGCCCTCGACGACGGTCAGGCGCGCGGCGAGCTCGGAGGGCACGTCGGTCAGGGAAGCGCGGTTGCCCGCGTAGGTGAACTTGTCCAGGACGACGACGTCGACGTCCGGGTGGTCCTCCAGCAGCGTGTGGACGAAATTCGCACCGATGAAGCCGGCTCCGCCGGTCACAACGATCTTCATGAGGTCTTCTCCTTTGCGCGCCCGTGGGCGTCCGAGGGTGCTACTCACCCGATTCCTGCCCCTATTATGCCGTAGTTCTCACGCATTCCCTGCCAGTGTCTTTCACTTACCCGTCGGATACGTCACTATTCACCAGGCTGAAGGTCCGCTGAGGCACCGCATCTCGCTGATAGATTGGAGATATCCCCCAACAGAAACGGACCCCTCGTGACTCGTCTCCTCCCCGCCCTCGGCCTGGTCGCTATCTGCGCGCTTGCCACGGCCTCGTGCTCCCCGACCGATGAGACGCAGAGCGCTCAGTCAACCCCCGCAGTCTCCGTTTCCCCAGGAGACCCGGGCCAGCCATCGAGCTCGACCATGCCGACCCTGCACGCAGCCTCTCCCGGATGCGCCGCAATGGACGAGATTTTCACCGAGGCCCTCAACGGCTCCGAGACGGGACAGGTCTACAGGGACGTCGCTACCAAGGGCTCCGAGGAGACCACTGCTGAGGAGCGCCACCGCGCGTGGGAGGCCTTCGTGGCCGCTTTCAAGAACGACTACTCCGAACGCCTCGTGCAGGCCGCCACGGACGAGACCTCCAAGCAAGCCCTTGCCGCCCTCGCGGTCTACGTTGAGCGTAACGCCGCCCTTGACTCCGGCACTATCCCCGAGTTCGCCGATCAGGAGGCCGCCGAGGCCGCCCTCAAGCGCGGCGAGAAGCCCGAGGTGAATCCCGCCTACACCCAGGCCCTGGCCGAGGCCACCGAAGCCCACTCCACTCTGACGACCTGCATGCCTCACTGGCCCATCGTCTTCTGATCGATCGAGGCCTCTCCAGATCAAGACCTCTCCGAATCAAGACACTGAGGGAGACACTGAGGGACTCGTGTAGATTAGACGTACTTGTCCCGGAAAGATTGGTTTCTCCATGACACGTGCGCTTGTGAATCAGCTGGCACCCCTGCGCGCCCGTTTCGTTTCCTCCGCAGCGCGCCCTCTCGCGCTGATTCTCCTCGTCCTGGGCGTCCTCGCCGTCGCCGCGGGCTGGGTCTTCGCCTCTCCCCCCGGATCCTCCCCGGACGACGACTACCATCTCGTGTCGACGTGGTGTCCCAGGCCGGTGGAGTCCTCGTGCGAGACGACCACGATCGACGGCGACCTGTACGTGATGGTCCCCATATCCACGTCGCACGCTCAGTGCGAGGCCTTCAACCCCAATCGATCGCACGCGTGTATCACAGAGTATTCCGACGACAAGATAGTCCCGTCATACCGGTACAACGACGGGCAGTACCCCTACGGCTTCTACCAATTCCATCACCTGTTCTCGCGGCACAACGTTGAGCGTTCCGTGTGGATCATGCGTTCCATCAACGTTGCGATCGCGTCCCTCCTGATCGGAGCTGTCTGTGCGCTGTCCACCCGAGAGGTCCGCCGCTCAACGGCGTTGGCAGCCCTCGTCGCGTGGACACCGATGGGCCTGTACTTCATCGCCTCGAACAACCCCTCCTCGTGGGCGATCACAGGTGTCTTCTCCTACGGCGCGGCACTCTACGGTGCACTGAACGCCCAGGGGTGGCGACGCTGGTCGCTCCTAGGCGTCGCGGCCTTCGCGTCCCTCCTGTGCTACGGGTCGCGCGGTGACGCCGCCTTCTACGTGTTCGTGGTGTCGCTCGGCATCCTGATTCTGGCGGCGCGCCGCCGCCACCTGCCCGAGATCGGCATCGCGTCGCTCCTGAGCGCGATCGGCGTGTGGTGCATGCTTGGCTCCGGTCAGTCCAGCCAAATCGCCCAGTCCGATGCCTCGGTGACCCTGCACGAGCGCATCGAGGTCGCGATCATGAACATCCGTTACCTGCCCGAGTATTTCGCGGGCTTCGTTGGCCTGTACTCCGGCCCGGGCTGGCGTGACACTCCCCTGCCGGGCTACACGACGATCCTGGGGCTCCTCGTCCTCGGCGCCGTCCTGTTCTACGGTGCTCGAACCATCACCGCGCGCAAGGCCCTGGCCGCCTTCATGGTCTTCGGCGCGATGGCAGGCATCCCCCTGTTGATCGCGACCCCGACGACTTTCCCAAACCTCGGCGGTTATCACTCCCGCTACGCCCTGCCCCTGCTGGGCACATGGCTGCTCATCTGGCTGTCCTGCGCGATCAAGAAGTCCTCGCTGGCCCGAGGCCAGGTCGTCATGTTCGTGTTCTTCCTCAGCGTCGTCGACGCGGTCGCCATGCACACGACGATCGCGCGCTATGTTCGCGGGCTGCTGCCAATCCGCCACCTGGGATGGATCGCACCGGGTAACCTGAACGGTGACATCCAGTGGTGGTGGGCTGACATGCCGCTCAGCCCGATGGGCCTGTGGATCATCGCGTCACTGGGCTACGCATGTGCTCTGACGTGCGCTATCTACCTGCTGCGCCCGCGCCTCCAGGAAGCATCCGAACTGACCGTTTCGACCACTAAGGAAGATACTGAATGAGCGCTCAAGTCACCGTCGTCGTCCGCACCCGTAACCGCCCGGCAATGCTCACCCGTGCCCTGGCGTCGATCGCGTCTCAGAGCTTCGACGACTACGAGGTCGTCATCGTCAACGATGCCGGAGACGAGGACCAGGTCCGTTCCGTCGTCGACAAGCAGAACAGCGCCGTTCGCTCGAAGATCACGGTTGTCACAAACGAGGTCTCGAGTGGCCGCGAGGCTGCGCTCGAGTCGGGTCTCGCGGCGTCGCACAATCCCTACTATGCCGTTCACGATGATGACGATTCCTGGCATCCGCACTTTCTAAACAAGACGGTCGCCTACCTCGATGAGCATCCCGACGCGGGGGGCGTCGCCACCCGCTGCGAGATAGTGCGTGAGCGTGTGCGCGCCGACGGGACGTGCACGGAGATCGAGCGCGAGGTCCTGTCGACCGACAACTATGGCCTGTCCCTCGTGGACATGCTGGTGGAGAACTACACGCCGCCGATCTCGCAGCTCATCCGCCGCGATGTCGCGGACCGCGTGGGGCACTGGGACGGCTCCCTGCAGACGCAGGCGGACTGGGACTTCAACCTGCGGCTGTTGGCCGACTCCCCGGTCGGCTTCATCGACGAGGGTCCCCTGGCCTACTGGCATCACCGTGACACGAAGGATGCCGCGCTGGGCAACTCGATCGTCACGGACGCGTATCTGCACAAGTGGGACAACCTGCATATCCGTGATCGTTACCTGCGTGCGATGCTGGCCACGACGGACCCGACCTCCCCACACCTGGGGCAGGCGCTGCTCAGCGCCGAGTACTACCGGCGCATGCGCGAGGAGATTACCCGCGCGGAGAGCAGCTACCACGGGGCTCTCAACCTCGTGCACGTCGACATGCTCAACACGATGACGGCGCTGCACCAGCAGGTGCACGAGCTTGCTCAAGAGGTTGCGTCCCTGCGCGAGGAGCTCGCCGCGGGCTCGCAGCTCGCGCGGTCGGTCAGGAGCGCCGCCTCCAAGTCCAAGCGCGCCGCCAAGCGGCTGATGGGCCGCAGCTAATCGCATCGCTGCACGCCGTATGGTGCAGAATCGGGCCGGTCGCGGAGCTTTCCGCGGCCGGCCCGCTGCCGTGGGACGCCCAACCCTTAGGGCAGGGGCCGCACGACGTCCGGGGTCATGCGGTCCCACCCGTATCCGGCGGTGATGTGCTGCATGCGGGCGGGGCGTCCCATCCAGTCGGTGTGGACGATAAGGTCATCGCCCAGGTAGATGGCGACGTGTGTGACAACCCCACCGGTCGTGTAGAAAATGAGGTCACCACGCTGACGCTGCCCGAGGGGGACGTGCTGGAAGTAGGGGTAGGCATACAGCTCCTGGGACGTGCGATAGGAGGGCCACGCGTGCTTGATGACGTCGATGGGCTGTGGGTCGAGTCCGGCACGGTACAGGGACTGGAGAACCAGACCCGAACAGTCGAATCCTTGGTCGTAGGGACCTGCCCCTCCCCACGTGTAGGACGAACCCGTTTGATTCCACGCGTACCCGATCATGGCTTCGATGCGCTCGCTGCGCCTGGCCGTCAGGGGCAGGGGCGTCGCCTGGTATTGGTCGACGGTCCACGGGTAGCCGGTGTCCATCGCATCCCAGGTCGCCTTGTCGACGACTCCGGTGACAGGCAGGCCCATGCGCTGCTGGAAGTTCTTGACGGCGGCCACGAAGGGGGCGTCGACCGAGGCGAGCTTGCTGGAGTGCCACAGGCCGAGGCGCACCTGGGCAATGCGCACCTTCGTGCCGTTCATGCCCCACGTGAGCGTGTTGGTCGCTCCTGCGAGCCCCGTGATGTGGTCGGTAGGTTGGAGGTACCCTGCCGGCGCCTCGTACCCGCGCCACGCGCCCGAGGCGTCGAACTCGTAGCGACGGCCACCCTGCTCCAGGGGTGCGGTTCGCATGATTCCCGTATTGGGGTCGAGGTAGTACCACTCTCCACCGTCGCGCACCCAGCCGCCCATCTGCGCGCCGGATGCCGCGAAAAAGTGCCACCCGTCGTCCAGGCGCTGCCAGCCGGTGCGCATCGCACCCGACTCATCCAGGTAGTACCAGGTTCCATCCACTCCCGTCTTGCCCGTGCGCATGACGCCGGTCGTGGGGTCGAGGTAATACCACTCTCCCCCGTCGCGCACCCAGCCGCCCATCTGCGCGCCGGATGCCGCGAAAAAGTGCCACCCGTCGTCCAGGCGCTGCCAGCCGGTGCGCATCGCACCCGACTCATCCAGGTAGTACCAGGTTCCATCCACTCCCGTCTTGCCCGTGCGCATGACGCCGGTGGCGGGGTCGAGGTAGTACCAGGATCCCCCGTCGCGTAACCAGCCGCCGGTCAGCGCTCCGGAGGGAGCCAGGAAGAACCAGTTGCCGGAGTCGCGCAGCCAGCCGGTAGCCATGTACCCGCTGGCGTTGAAGTAGTAGCGACTTCCGCCGATCTCCACCCACCGGGACGACGGGTAGGTACCGTCTGAGCGGCGCCACCACCAGCCGACCGAGTCGCGCATCCATGCGCCGCTGTCGATCTCATCCGACGCACCCATCGTCGGCGCTTCGTCCGACACCGACGAGGCCCCACCCGCCCGGTTCTCGCCGCTCGCGTTAGGGGCGGTGGGCTCGGGTGCGTCCGTGGCCTCGGGGCTGGGAGGGGACGACGGAGCAGTGAGCGAAGCGGACTGGGTCGTTGCAGAGCTTACGGCTCCGGATTGCGCCGCGCCTTGTTCCCCGGCATCGGCGCGAACCTGCGCGGGCAGGACTATCAACGCGAGGGACAGGGCGGTGGTCAGGGCGCACGGGTACGCGCGTCGGGCGAGCGTGGACGTCAATGCCATGGCGGTGCCTTGTCGCTGGGAGACAGTTCTCCGAGAATTATATGACAGTCATCACCATGGACGGGTGCGTTTGGCCCACCGGCCGTACGACAAGTCCCGTGGCCCAGCGGCATATGCTCCGGGATGCCCCGCGCCACTGTCGGCGCGTCAGTCGTCCTTGTCGAGCGCGTCGGCCTGCTGGGCCTGCTTGCGCGCGAGGTGCTCGTAGTCGGCGGCACCTCGCCTGGGAACGTCGCGCATCGGACGCGCGGGAGTCAGGTCCGTAAATGAGGCACCCAGGTTCACCAGACCACCCGACTCCATGCCCGGGCCGGGCAGAACGTCAAAGCGGCGAGCCTTTTGCAGGGCATCGATGACGCTCGTCATGTCGTGATTCTGGATTGCCGCCGAGATCGTGTAGGCACCCGGGTTGAAGGTCAGACGCGGAATCTCGATGTCGAGGTGGCCGGTACCCGGCTCGATCGAGGTCGGCACGTAGCAGGCGTCCATGCCGTGCAGCCCCCACACGAAGACACCCTCGCGGGTATCGATGGAGGCACCGAAGACCGGGGATTCGATACGCTCCTTCGCACGGTAGTGCAGTCGCAGGCGCACGGGATCACCCGGGTAGACGAGCGAGGTGGGCTCCCCCGAGGAGGACAGCAGGTCAATGCGTTCGATCATGGCCTCGCCGCTGCCAAAGCGCGTGCCGCCTCCCTCGACCTCGACAGCGTGATGGGCCACGTCGGAGTAGGTGTCGATGACCTCTGCGGCCGCGCCCACGTCGACGAGCGTCCCGTGGTCCAGCCAGGCGGCTTGATCGCAGAATGTGCGCATCTGTTCGAGGCCGTGGGACACGACGACGACCGTGCGTCCCTGGTCCTTGAGCTGGGCGAACTTGTCCATGCACTTGTTCTGGAATTCCATGTCGCCCACGGCCAGGACCTCGTCGACGAGGAGAATGTCGGGTTCGACGTGGATGGACACGGAGAAGCCCAGGCGCACGTACATGCCCGAGGAGTAGTTCTTCACCGGCTGATCGATGAAACGCTCAACGCCGGAGAAGTCGATGATCGCATCGAGCTTGGAGTCGATCTCCTTCTTGCTCATGCCCAGAATCGCGCCGTTGAGGTAGATGTTCTCGCGGCCCGACAGCTCGGGGTGGAAGCCGGAGCCGACCTCGAGCATGGCGGCCATGCGGCCCGTCGAGGAGATGGATCCCTTGTCCGGGGAGAGGATCTTCGCGATGCACTTCAGGAGCGTGGACTTGCCCGAACCGTTGTGTCCAAGCAGGCCGAAGGTCTTGCCCTGGGGGATCTCGAAGGAGACGTCGTCGAGGGCCCAGAACTCCTCGAACTGCGCGCGAGAACGCTGCAGGAAGGCGCCCTTGAGGGACTGGTTGCGGTTCTTGTAGATGCGGAAGCGCTTGGACACGCCGTCCACCGAAATCGCGTTCGTCATCAGAGTTCCTCCACGATTCGTGCCGAGAAGCGGCGGAAGATCAGCGAGCCGAGGCCGAAGATACCGATGGCCCATGCGGCACAGCCGAGCCACACCTGCCACGACGGCATCGCAAAGCCGTACAGCGTCGAGCGGTAGGCCTCCAAAAAGAGCTCGGCGGGGTTCAGGCGGAAGATCGTGACAATCGGGAGTGGCTCGCCTCCCCACGTCCAGCCCTTCGCGGCCAGATCGGTCTGAACCTTGTTGAGCATCGACAGGGAGAAGACGACGCCGGAGGCGTACATCCAGATCTGATTGAAGATCTGCCACAGGTGCGAAATGTCGCGGAAGTAGACCGACGCGACCGACAGGATCAGGCCCATGCCGATGACGAAGAGCATCGCGAGCGCCGTGATGGCGATGACCGCCGGGATCATGAGCAGGACGCCGGGGCCGCCGGCGATGCACATGATCACGATGATGACGCCCAGCTCGAAAGCGAAGTCGTAAGCCAGGGCCAGGACCGATGAGTAGATGAGGACCTGACGCGGGAAATAGACCTTCGTGAGCAGGCCCGAGTTACCCACGAGGGAGTCCATGCCGCGCGAGATGCCGCTCGATATGAAGTTCCAGGCGATGACGCCCACGCCGATCCACAGCGCGAATGAGGACAGTCCCGAGTTCACGCCCTTGTCTGCCTCGCCGCGGAAGACGACGCCGAAGATCAGCGCGTAGACCGCGATCGTCGCGATCGGGTTGATGAAAGACCACAGGCGGCCGAGCGCGGTGCCCTTGAACTCCGAGGAGATCGAGCGCTGCGCCATGCGCACCGTCAGGTCGATGACCCGTTTCGTCTCAGACACGGCTACTCCCATCGCTTCTATTGTGGTCAGGAAAACTATCTTACTTGCCCGCCCCCGGCGTGAGCGCGAGGTACCGCTGCGTGAACTCCACTATCACGACGCTGGGCTTGTAGGCCTCGATGAGGGCCGCGACGTCCGTCGGCTGCTCGGAGTCGAGCCCGTGGCCGACCTGAATCGTGTACTCGAAGGTCGCAGCCACGTCGGGGCCCAGGTTGTTGCCCTGAGAGTCGCGCACGATGAGCGCAGTGCCGCGCCCGTTCGGGTTGAAGGTGAGGGCCGGCTTGTTCTGGAAGTCGACGGGGCTCGCCAGGGACACCTCGGGGGCTCCCGTCACCTCAGACAGGCGAGCAGCTGTGTCGGCCAGATCGTCTCGGTTCTCCAGCTGCAGCAGGTGAACGCTGCCCGGGTCCTGCTCGTAGGTGGGAACCGCCCACGGGCCCACCTGAGCGGGGGCACCCAGGGCCTCGTACTCGTTGGGGGCGTCCGCGCCGCTCACCCCGGAGGGCGACAGGGACGGCAGGTTCGCGAGGTCGGGGTTGACCGCGGCCAGGCAGGACAGCGTCTGATTCCAGGCGACGTGCGCCGCGTAGGGCGACCAGTGAGGGTTCACCGCCGAGTACAGTGGAGCCTCGCTCCCCTCGCGGGCCTCGCGCAGGCCCTCACGCACGTCCACCCACGCGTGGGTGGGCAGCGCCGAGCGCATGAGATCCAGGGAGGTCGTGCCCATCAGCGGGTCGGCCCACTGGGGCAACTTGTCGGAGTACACGTCCCACGTGGCCGGGGCGGGCATGAAGAGCGCGGTCGCCCCCTGGGCTCTGGCGGCGGTCTCGATGCCGCTCATGTAGCGGTCCCACGCCCCCACCTGGTCGGGAGTGGGGCGCACGCGGCCCAGCGCCTGGGAGAAGTTCGCGTTAAAGACATCGGAGAGGAACAGGTAGCCGTCACGGCCCTCCACGTACGTGGTCACGCCCGTCATGCTCTGCTCGAACGAGACCTGGGCGGCATCGGTGGGCAGGTATCCCCCGGTGCCCGCCACGCCGGGCGTCCACGGGCCCACGTCGGCGCGCGGGGTGGGCGCACAGGCCTCGGGAAGAGACTGGGGCGTGGTGCGCGCGAAGGACGATGCCTGGGCAGCCGGAGCGGGCGCCTGTGGTGCGGGGTGGGTGACCTTGTACCACGTGCCCACGCCGGTGGCAGCGCAGGCGCCCGCGAGGAGAACCGCGAGGGGCACGTAGTGGAGGCGATGCTTCCACGAGCCCGCGGGCACGCCATCGTCGAAGGAAACGTCGCGCAGGCCCGAGTCGGATTCCTTGAACTGGCCGGCAGCCTTCTTCTCGCTCACTTGCTCTCCTCCTCGGCGCGGGCGGCCGTCTCTTCGGCCTCCATGACCGTCGCGATCCTGGTCGAGGACAGGGCCGGCGTGACGATGCGGCGGGCCACGGCCTCGTAGGCGGGACGGAAATGCTCGATGAGCCTTTCCATCCAACCGGGCAGGTAGTTCTTCTGGCTCATCGCGGGCTTCTCGATGAGGTGCCACGACAGGTATGCCAGGATGTGAACGGTCACGACGACCGTCAGGTGGTAGGCGATCCAGCCTCGATCCTGCAGGTGGAAGTAGGCGGCGAATGCCATGATCGGCCACGCGTAGATGTAGATCCCGTAGGACAGGTCGCCGTGCTTCTCCCAGTTCTGCAGGGGCAGGCGGATCGCCAGGTACATGAGGAAGTACAGGAAGCCGTACTGGCCGACGATGTTCCAACCGCCCGAGGCGTAGGACAGGACGCCGAAAATGAGGCCGCCCCATGCCAGGCGCGAGTCCATGGGGATCTTGTCACCGTAGAGGGTAAAGAGCATGCCGAAGGCGAAAGGCCCCATGAACATGAGCATGAAGGGGTCACGCAGCAGGTAGTTGACGGTGGAGACCTGGCCCGCGCCCATCCACTGCAGGGCGTTGAGGGCGATCAATACGAGCGCGAAGGCACCGCCCACCTTGCGATTCGCGAGCGCCCCGAACAGGCCAAGGATCGCGACCAGGATGTACGCCTTGAACTCGTAGATGAGCGTCCAGGCCGAGCCGTTCCAGTCGCGGGCACCATGCAGGATGAAGTACGGCAGATTCTCGCCCATTCCGGCGATATTGCGCTGGCCCAGATTCAGCCACATGTTGTTCACGAAGTAAGTGAGCGGGGACTCGGTGGCCGGGTGCAGGTAGCCGGAGATGTTGTGGAAGGTGTGCCAGTATGCGATCGGCGCGAGGATGGCCACCGTGAAGAGGAGGGCCGCCCAATAGGCGGGGAAAATACGCAGGACGCGGCGCCACATGTAGCGCCAGATCGTCGCGCGCCCCATACGCGAGCGCGTGATGAGGAAGCCCGAGAAAAAGAAGAAACCCGCGACGGCGACGCCACCGATGGACTGCTCCTTCGAAATCTGCACGCCCAGGTCCTCGCCGCCGTAGAAACCGGCGATCGGGCCGGCGTGCGAGAAGATGACCATGAAGGCCATCAGCCAGCGCAAAAACCCGATCGAGTTGGACCTGGAGTTGAATGCCTGCGCGACGGACTGGGGCGTGTGGGGGGCCGCAGCCCTTATCGTGGAGGCCAGGCTCATCGCTTACCCTTCATGGTTCGGATCTTATGGACGGCGCCGCGCGCAGCTCGGTACGCGGGTTTGAGGGCGTTGCCCAGTCCGGGGGTACGCATCATGATGTTGGTCTTGACGGCACCTAGCAGGTTAGGGACGGAACCCATGCGCGCTTTGAGGAAGGGCACCTGGTCGATAGCGAAGGCGGGCATCATCGACGAGGTCGAGGCCAGCTTGTACTCGAGGTAGCCGTAGTACACGCCCGCCCATTTCGGGGTCATGACGGGGCGCACGTAGTAACCGCGCGACAGGACCGCGTAGGACAGGAGACGCTCGATGACGTGTGCCAGGGAGCCGTCCTTGTAGCCGCCTTCCTCGGGGAAGTCCTCGGGGACGAGGCCGGCGCCGGTCAGCAGGGACAGCGCCTCGGGGCGAGCGATGAACATCGAGCCGTATGGTGCCAGCGGCTGGTGATCGTCGAAGGGGACGGTGATGCCGACCTTCTTGGCGAAGTCGCGGGCGGGGGTGCGGTTCGCGAACCAGGCGTGGCCCATCGTCGGGTAGCCCATGTGCGGCATGGGCGCGATCGCCATGCCCATGCCCGGGTGGGCGGCAAACTCGGCGAGGATACCGGCCACGTGATCGGAGGAGGCCAGCAGGTTGTCGTAGAGGTGTTCCTTGAAAAGCTGGGCGGCGTTGTAGTCGTCCTGGACGGACTTCTTCGAGTGAATCTTCACGACGATGTCGTACTCGCCGGAAGTGAGCACGTCGTTGCAGTCGACGAGGAATGCGCCGATGTCACGGCCGCGGTTGGATGAGACGACGCGCACGTCGGCGTCCACGCCTCGCTCCTGGGCTCGCGCCTCGATGAGCGCCTTGTTCTGCGCGTTCGAGGTCGTGGCCACCAGGTGGTATCCCTCGGGCAGGACGCTCAGGCGCTCCAGGATCTCGTCGGCCATATCCGCGTAGAAGATGTGCGCGACCGCGAGGACCTTGAGGGAGGCGGCAGCATCCAGGGTGGCCTGGTCGGCGCGAGGGGAGATGACGGTCGTCAGGCCAGCGTTCGTCACGAGGTCACGCGGACGCGAGGTACGCGCGAGGTTCGTGAGGATCAGGTCGGTGTCGTAACCCGCCTTCTCGGCCAGCTCCAGCATGTCCGCGCCGACGATGGCGTGGCGGTCCAGGTAGAGCGGATCGTGGAAGAGGTTGCGACGCTTGAGGATCGGACAGCCGTCAGCCAGGAGCAGCGACGCGTTGTCGAACACGGGGTTGCGCGAGGGGTAGTCCTCTCGCGGGTATGCCACGACGTGCGTGTAGCCGAGGTTCCCGAAGTACTCGGTGAAGCGCGATTCGTGCCACTGGATCGAGTCGTTGTAGGAACGGATCGGGGGCATTTCATCCCAGTACTTGCGAAAGTCCGGGGAGCTGAGCAGCGGGTTGCGCACGGCGATCCAGTGGGACTGGATGTGACGCGGCATCCGGGTGGCTGCCAGGAAGGGATGCGGGCGCACCTCGTCGTGTTCGGTGATTCCCCAGAAGTCGACCGCACCGGCGGCCTCCACCCGGTCGAAGAGGTTCTTCCACGGGTTGACGGGCGCGAAGAAGGTGTAGTTGAAGAGGATCAGCTCGTCGATCTGGCCGAGGCGATCCCAGCCGAAGCGGGCGATGCCGTCGCGGTATCCGCCCACATCGAATCCGTTGTTCTCCCTCTCGAAAACCTCGGTGGCACCCGTGAGGAGACGCGCGCGAGCGGTGTCATCCAGGGGAGAGTTGGACACGACGAGGATCTCGTCGAGGTACTCGCGCAGCGAGGTCAAGCATTCAACGATGTAATCGTCGACGAGGCCCTGGGGATCAAAGAACAGGAAAATACCTGCGCGTTTCACGGCTCTACTCCCCCGTGCCGTCGACGGTTGCCAGGATCTGGCGAATCTTCGTGGCGTCACCCCACACGCCGGGCGAGTCGTAGGGGCGATCCGGGAATGCCCCGTACTCGAGGGTGATATCGAGGTTGTTCTCGCGGATATAGGCCTCGACGCGGTCGGCGAGGCTCAAGGGTTCGCCGCTGCAGATGTTGATGATGCCGTCGACCTCGTCCTGGGAGACGGCGGCAGCGATCTGGTAGGCGAGCTCCTGAATGGAGATGAAGTCGTAGAGGTTCTTGCCCGTGGTGAAGGGGAAGGTCTTCTTGCCTTCCTGGGCGGCGGCCAGGAGCTTGGAAAAGATCGAGGAGCCGTGCGCATCGTCTCCGACGATGTAGTAGCCGCGCAGCCACTGCACGGTCGCGCCGTGCTTGGTGGCCAGCAGCGTCGTGATCTGTCGCAGGGCGTTCTTGGAGATGCCGTACAGGGATGCGGGGTTGCACGGGGAGTTTTCGTCGATGGCACCCTCCCAGTAGCCGACCTCGTGCATGGAGCCCATGACGGCCAGGTGGGTGCATCCGCCCTCGAGGAGGTTCTCAATGAAGCGGTAGTGGGCAGGCAGGTCCTCGATGTGGGCCGGCGAGTTGTGGACGAAGCCGTCGCGCCATGCGAGGTGCAGGACCGCGTCCGGGCGTCCGAGCTGGTCGTAGATGTCAGCATCTCCGCTAAAAATCTGGGTGTCGATGCGGCGGGCCCGCTCGTCGACACCGTCGAGGCGGAAGTCGACGACACTGACGTCAAGGCCGCGCTCCAGCAGGGCGTGAACAATGTGGCGGCCGATGTAGCCGCCGGCTCCGGTAACGAGGACAGTCTTCACCATGGCAGTCAGTCTATCAAGGCCGGGGCGCTGCGCAGCTCCGCCCCGACTTGTGTGCCGCGACGCACCCACCTGCTCCGGCCTCGGCGAGGAGGCGAGCGCCTAGAAGCGGGGGGCGGTGCGGTGGCGCAGGGCGCGAGGCAGG
>ERZ773062.302-NODE-302-length-29687-cov-20.669918_pt1 | contig 29687 bp, 25 predicted proteins | sample MGYA00580626_ERZ773062 | MGnify/ENA primary metagenome ERZ773062 (study PRJEB29015, sample SAMEA2738003) | human oral metagenome | biome: human oral; feature: human-associated habitat; material: dental | place: China | collected 2058 ... | reverse complement strand
ACGCACCATCGCCTCAGGCTTACTCATCCCACCATCAACCACGGCCCTCGCTGCGGCGACCTTGGTCTCATAGTCGTATCTGGCCTGCTGTCCTCCCATGGCAAGAAGCCCATCCTTCCCAATTGCGCGGTACGTCTTCTGCCAGTGTCGCACGGCCTCAGCAGGCACACCCAGCCTCTTGGCGGTCAAACCATAGCCAACCCCCCTCTCAAACATCTCCACCGCCTGCTCCCGAAGCAAACGATCATGCCTCAACCGCAGATCCACAGACATGAAAAGCCTCCCATTCCCTGGACTTCAATTTCGATGTCCAAGAAACGGGAGGCAGTTCAGAGGGGACGAGGCCGGGGCCTTTTCGTCCCCACCTACCCGTGGGCGGTGGGCGGGCCGAGGAGGGCTACTGGCAGGTCGGCAGTGCGTCTGCCATACCGTCGGCTATGGAGCGAACCGCGTTGGCCGCCTCGTCGAGGGTGGATACCGAGACGACGCGTAGGCCGTCGGGGACGTGTCCGACGACCTCGGAGCAGTTGGAGCTCGGGGCGAGGAACCACTGAGCACCGTCGTCGTGGGCGCCCCACAGCTTCTGCTGGATGCCGCCGATGGCACCGACCTGGCCGTCGTAAGACATGGTGCCGGTCCCGGCGATCGCATTGCCACCCGTCATGTCGCCGGGCGTCATGCGGTCGATGATGCCGAGGGAGAACATCATGCCCGCACTGGGTCCTCCCACGCCGTCAAGGTTGAAGGAAATCGCGACGGGCAGCGTCGGGTTCACAGAAAGATAAATGCCCAGCTTGGAACCGCTTTCCGAGGCCGAGGATGCGACCGAGTCGAAGGAGAGATCGTGAGTCTCCCCGTTTCTTTCGACCGTCAGGCTCATCGTCGATCCCGCAGGGACCGCGCGCATGAGCGAGAACGGCGTGCCCGCGCCTGCGACCTCGTGGCGCGTTCCGTCCGGGGTGGTGATCGCGCGCAGGATATCCCCCTGCTGGACGATGCCCTCTGCGTTGGACCCCTCCACCGCGCCCTCGATCGTGACGGTAGCGGGGACGTCCCAACCGAGGTATTCGAGCGCGGCTACCTGGGAGGTCGTCTGCGAATTGCGCATCATCGCCAGCTGGGCGTCGCTGACCTGTTCGCGCGTGGTTCCCTCGGGATACACCGACTCGTAGTCGACGATCTTGCAGTGCTCATCGAAGTAGGCTCCGATCAGCTGGGCGAAGTTAAGGCGATTGCCGGGCCCTCCGGATTCGGAAACCGTGACCATGCGCAGCTGCCCCTGACCCGGCTTCGCCTTGCCGGTCACGGCGGCCGACTGCGGGTCATCGAGCTGGACGTTCTCCCCCGTTGCGGGATCCGTTCCTTCGATCTCGATCATGGGCTCCCCGTCTGCTGTCCCGAGGACGTTGAACGTCGGTCCGGGGCTGGAGACGACGAAGGGGACGGGGATCAGGAAGAGGATCACGACCATCGCGAGGAGAGCCAAGGCGGCTGTCAGAAAGCGCCAGCTAACGATTGGCTGGCGCTTCGTCGGGGCCTGTTCAAAAGCCAGTAGATGGTCGACCGACGAGGTCATCTCCGTATCATTCACCGTGTCATTGTGTCCCACGGGAGCAACCGACGCACGTCCGCCGCGCGTTCCCCTTCAGCTCTCAGCGTTTTCGCAGGCGATTGTCAGCCCTCGCGAACAAGGGGCGGCTAGTCTATGGTCATGAGTGAGAACGAGTCTGGCACCCCCTTTGAGGATTTCCTGCGCTCCGTGTTGGGCGACGAGGCAGCGGCCGAGGCCGCTCGCGCTCTCCAGGCCCAGGGCTTCGATCCCGCGAACCTGCCCGCGGAGTTTTCCGATCCTGCTCGCATGCGCGCGGCGATGGGCCAGTTCCAGTTCCTCATGAATACGACGGCCGGCCCGGTCAATTGGCGCCTGGTGGAGGACGGCGCGAAGCAGGCCGCCTACGCCAGCGGCGATCCCGCTCCCACGGCCACCGAGGCCGAGGCAGCGCGTCAGGCGATGACGGTCGCGGACCTGTGGCTCGACGCCGTCACGGATTTCGCCTCTGGTCCTGTGACCCGCGACGTATGGAGCAGGGTGTCGTGGGTCGAGCACACGATCCCGACGTGGAAGCGCATCTGCGAGCCAATTGCCTTGAACGTGTCGCGCGCGCTGTCTGCGGCACTGTCTGAGGAGTTTGGCGAGGGTGGCCTCGAGGATTCTGCGTCGCTGCCCGACGGGATGGCGGCGATGCTTGGTAAGACGCAGGAGATGATGCCGCGCCTGTCCGCGATGATGTTCTCGGCTCAGATTTCCCGCGTCCTGGCGGCCCTGGCAGGCGAGTCCTTCGGGACGTACGACACGGGCATTCCCCTGTCGGACGCCTCGCACGCGGCACTCCTGCCCCACAACGTCGCCCAGTTCTGCGAGGGGCTCGACATCCCCTTCGACGAGGTTCGTCAGTTCCTCGCTGTCCGCGAGGCCGCCCACCGGCGTCTCTTCGCCTCCGTGCCGTGGCTGGAGGGCGACCTTGTGCGCGCGGTCGAGCGCTACGCCTCCCAGATCGCTATCGACACGGAGGCGATCACCGAGGCTGCCCGTTCGGTCGATCCTTCTGACCCGACGTCCGTGGAGTCGGCGCTCAGCGGCGGTGTGTTTGCTTTGTCAACGACTCCGGACCAGCGCCGCGCGCTCACCCGTCTGGAGACCATGCTGGCCCTCATCGAAGGCTGGGTTGAGGTCGTCACAGCCCGCGCGACCCTGCCCTACCTCCCCCACGCGGATGCGCTGCGCGAAATGATGCGCCGTCGCCGCGCCTCGGGCGGCCCTGCGGAGGAGATCTTGGGTTCCCTCGTGGGGCTCAAGATGCGTCCGCGCCAGGCTCGAGGAGCCGCCTCCATCTTCACGCTGGTGGAGGCCGACGGCGGTCGCGATGCTCGCGAGGCCCTGTGGTCACACCCGGATATGGTGCCCTCGGAGACGGAGCTGGCCACGCCCGACACGTTCCTAACGCTTCGCCGTGCTGCGGCTGAAGAGGACGCGGATATCGACGCCGCGCTCAACTCTCTTCTCGATGGGACGCTCGGCTGGGCGGACGGGCTCGAGCCGGGGAGCGAGGCCTCGGCTGCCTCGGACGACCCCTCCCCTGACACCGAGGAATCGGACGACCCTCGCGAGAAGAACTGATTCGTTCCAAAAAGATCTGACAAGTTTTCCACAGATTTTTCAAACGCCCCCGCGGGCTTGCCATACGGGTTCATGATAACTCCATCAGGTACGAACTGAAGGAGACTGACATGAACCTGGCACACAATACGGCTATCCTCTGGCGAGGCCCCGGCAGCGTACAGGTCGGCGGCGACCGCAGTCGGCACATCCTCCTGAGCAATCTGCACGCGAGCGACCAGATCTGGCTGAGCCAGCAGGCACACCCCACCCGCGAGCGCGGCGACGTTCAGGCCTCGCCCGAGCTTCTCGCGGCGCTGGCCGAGGCGCGCCTCACCGAAGGAAGCGATTCCCTCCCCCGCCTCGCGCTCGGCATCGCCGGCGCGGTTCCGGCGACGCTCCTCGCACTCCACAGTCTCGTCGACACGCTCTCACTATCGCTGTCGATCGAGACCCACGCCCTCGTCGACGAGGATTGGGATCGCGTGTTCGGCGGCCACTACACGGGAACCCCGCGCCACCGCGCGGTGCGCCGCACGCTCCGCGATCTCATCCCGCTGCCACAGCTCTACGCCCAGGGAAGCCCCGAGCTGACGATCGTGTCAGCGGATCGGGTTGTCGATCCGGGGATCCCGTTCGAGCTCACCGCGCACGACACCCCTCACCTCATCGTCACGCGCGGCGAGCACTCCTACGAGGTTGGCCCATTCGTCATCCCCGGGGCTACCCCCTGCTACCAGTGTTCCCAGCTCGCTCGCGCGGCGTCTGATCCGTTCCACCTAGCGCACCTGCGCGAGCTGGAGAACTGGCCTCTCGCACCGCTGGCCCTGCTGACTCACTTTGCGGCCGCCCAACGCGTGGGGCAGCTGGTAGTGGACTTCGTCTCGGGCACTCTCACCGAGTCGCAGTGCGCGCAGGTCGCAACCATCTGCGAGGACGGGTCGGTGCGGGTCGAGGACGTGGAACCTGCTCGCCGCTGCGTGTGCGGCATCAACGGGCTCGCCTCCTAGCTCAGGCACCCTCGTCGACGATGACCTCTTCGCCGCGCACGATCGCAAGGACGGGGGCGGCGAAGCGCTGCACCTTCACGTCACCGATGCCGCGGATGACGCGCAGCTGCGTCGTGTTCTTCGGCATGGCCACAGAGATATCGCGCAGGGTCTGATCTGTAAAGACCGCGAAGGGTGGCACACCCGCCTGGCGTGACACCTCGAGGCGCCATTCTTTGAGACGCCCGAAGAGCTCGATCGCCTGGGGCGATGCCTCCTCTTCGAAGGCCCGATTGAGGGCTCGGGTGGAGGCGCGCGCCTTCTTCTTGGGCACGCCAACGCCGACCTCCTCGGGCCAGATACCGTCGAGCAGGCGGCTTCGTTTGCGTTTGCCCCGCCCGTCGGTACCCCGCGATCGAGCCCACGACACGGTCAGCAGGTCGCGTGCACGCGTCACGGCTACATAGAGCAGGCGTCGTTCCTCCTCGCGCGCGGCGGCGGTCTTTGCATACGAGATCGGCAGGAGGCCCTCCGCGACGCCCACGAGGAAGACGGCGTCCCACTCGAGGCCCTTGGCCGCGTGAATGGTGGCCAGCTCGACGCCGGCCTTATCCGGTTCGACCTGGTAGGCGACGCGCTCATCGAGTTCGGAGACGAAGGCCGCAAGAGTGTCCGCCGAGCTGTCGTCCGCCCAGCCGACGATCGCATTCATGTTTGACCACCGCTCAGAACCCGCCTGGCCGGAGGGTGCCTCGGGTGACCAGCCGACGCCCGAGAGGACGTCTCGGACGATCTCAGCCACGCTCCCCTGGTCGGTGGCGGACGCCGCCGCGGCCCGCAGGCGTGAGATGGCGGTTCGCACGTCATCTCGAGCGAAGAAGGGCTTGCCCCCGGCGACGGCCACGGGGATACCCCGCGCGCCCAGGGCCTCTTCGAACGCCTGGGACTGGCCGTTGGTGCGCATGAGGACAGCGATCGAATGAGGCGCCACGCCCCCCTCGATGAGGTCGGCGATCGACGCTGCGACGCCCTCCGCCTCGGCCCGATCATCGTCGTAGGTGCGATAGGCGACCTGAGCACCACCGTCGCGTTGACTGGACAGGCGCACCGTGCCCTCTCGCTGCGTAGAACGGGCCAGGACGTCGTTGGCGAGAGTGACGATTTGCGGGGTTGAGCGGTAGTCGCGCGTCAGCTCCACGATGCGAGCACCCGGATGCTTGCGCCCAAAACCCGTCAGATAGTCCGGGGACGCGCCCGTGAACGAGTAAATGGTCTGCGCGACATCGCCGACGACGCACACGTCGTGGCGCCCACCGAGCCACAGGTCGAGCAGACGAGCCTGCAGGAGGTTGACGTCCTGAAACTCGTCGACGACGAAGGAGCGGTACTGCTTGCGCACGATCGAAGCAACGTCCGCGCGTTCCTGCAGCATCCCGCACAGGTAGATGAGGATGTCCTCAAAATCGATGACGCCGCGTTCGTTCTTCGCGTCCTCGTATACGTCGAGGAGCCTGGCCATGTCCCCCGCGTCCAGCCCGGCGGGCACGTCGCGGCGCAGACGAGCAACGCGCGAGGCGTAGTGGGCGGCGTCGATCATCGACACCTTCGCCCATTCGACTTCGGCCGCGATATCGCGCACGTTCGTGCGGTCGATCGTGATTCCCAGGCGCGCGGCGGAAGCCGCGACGAGGGAGGCCTTGTGCGGGATGACGTCGGGCAGGGGTCCGCCCACGACGGTGGGCCAGAAGTGGCGTAGCTGGCGCAGCGCCGCAGAGTGGAAGGTTCGAGCCTGGGCCTTGGGAACCCCCAGCTGAGCCAGGCGGTGACGCATTTCGAAGGCAGCGCGTTGCGTGAAGGTTACGGCGAGCACATTGGACGGGTCGAAGGCACCCATGGCCGCCCCGTACGCGATGCGATAGGTGATCGCTCGAGTCTTACCGGTGCCCGCGCCCGCCAGAACGGCGAGCGGACCGGCCACCTGCGTGGCGACGGCGCGCTGATCGGGGTCCAGGGCGTCCAGCAGTTCCTCGGGGTTCATGCCTCCCATTGTTCCATCGCCCATGCTCAGTTGCGTCCCGCGCCATCCGGGCCGTTCGGAAGGTCGCAACCGTACCATTCGCGCAGCAGTGCGTAGGCGATCGAAGCGCGTCCGAACGCGCTGATCTCCCCGGTTTCTAGCGCGCACGTCAGCTCGTCGCGACTGTAGAAGCGCGCCCACTCGATTTCCACGCCATCCGCCGTCGGGGTGGGGCTCGGCTCGAGGGTACGAGCACGGTAGCCCATCATCTGCGAGCGCCCAAACGGCCAGGGCTGGGTTGCGACATAGGTCGGGGTCTCAATCTCAACGCCGACTTCCTCGGCCACCTCCCGAGCAACGGTGACGTCCGGCGACTCCCCGGCCTCGACATAACCCGCGATGATCGACACGAAACCCGGCGGCCACGCAGCATTGTGCGCCAGAAGCACGCGTCCGTCGTGATCCTGGACGAGGACGATGATGGCGGGGTCCTGACGCGGATACTCGAGCCGGTCGCACGCGCCGCATTTCGCGGCCCAGCCGCCGGACACGAGCTCAACCGGGGAGCCGCAACGCGAGCAGTATCGGTAGGTCGCGTGCCAGCCCGCCAGTGCCAGGGCCGTCAGCGCCAGGGCGGCGTCGTCGCCGTCGAGCTTCCAGCCGACAGCCCTCAGGTACTCCCAGCACCCCGAGGCCTCGTCCCTGCTCGTCTCGACCGCGACGACAGGCCGCCCGTTCGCGACCCCGATGAACGAGGCCGTGGTCCCCTCCAGCGCACGCACAGCCTCGTCCCCGACCAGGCGTCGCAGCAGCGGACTATCCGAGGACAGCGCCTCGGCCTCGTCGAGGAGGACGAGGCCGTGCGCATCGACGACGATGATGTCAGCCTCACCGGCGCGCACCAGCGCTGCCGGAACCACCGCTTCGCGCAGCTCGACGGCCGGATCAACGTGACCGCGGACGAGAGGTAGATCAAGACTCATAACTCCACGGTAACGCGGTGGGCTACCCTAGGCACTATGACAAATACTCCCCTGCGCGCCGATGGGCGCACCCCGTCCCAGCTCCGTCCCGTCTCCATTACCCGCGGTTGGTCGGGAACCGGTGAGGGCTCCGTCCTCATTGAGTTCGGTAACACCCGCGTCCTGTGTGTTGCGTCTTTCACCGAAGGAGTGCCGCGCTGGAAGCGCGATTCCGGTGAGGGCTGGGTGACCGGCGAGTACTCGATGCTCCCGCGCGCGACCGAGCAGCGTTCTTCCCGCGAGTCCGTGAAGGGCAAAGTGGGTGGCCGCACCCAGGAGATCTCGCGCCTCATCGGCCGTTCCCTGCGCGGCATCGTGGATGTGTCCGCGCTTGGAGAGAACACCATCGTCCTGGACTGCGACGTTCTGCGCGCCGACGGCGGCACCCGCACGGCGGCCATCACGGGCGCTTACGTGGCCCTCGCCGACGCGGTGACCTGGGCGAAGGAGCAGGGCATCCTCAAGCCTTCCGCCACAGTTCTCACCGACTCGATCTCCGCGATCTCTGTGGGCGTCATCGACGGCACCCCCATGCTGGATCTGCCCTACGTGGAGGATGTGCGCGCGCAGACCGATATGAACGTCGTGCAGACCGGCGACGGCCGCTTCATCGAGGTGCAGGGCACCGCCGAGCACGCCCCCTTCAGCCGCGACGAACTCAACGAGCTGCTGGACCTGGCAACGCTGGGCAACGCGCGGCTGGCTGCCGCCCAGAAGCTCGCGCTCGAGGCTCCCCTGATGGAGCGCGTAGAGGTGCGCCCGTGAGCGCGCGCCTGGTCTTTGCGACTTCCAACGCGCAAAAGGTCAGCGAGCTCGAGGCCATCCTCGCCCCCGCATGGGAGGGCTTCGAATCCGGATGCGTGGCACGCATGAGCGATTTCGACGTGGCCACCCCGGTCGAAGACGGCATCAGCTTTGAGGAAAACTCCCTGATCAAAGCCCGTGCGCTGGCTCGCGCGACCGGCCTGGCAGCGATTGCCGACGACTCCGGCATCACGGTGGACGTGCTGGGCGGGGCGCCCGGCATCTTCTCCGCGCGCTGGGCTGGCTCCCACGGCGATGACGCGGCGAACCTGCGTCTGCTCATCGATCAGCTCTCCGACGTTCCCGACCGCCACCGCGGGGCTGCCTTCGTGTCGGCCGCCGTTCTCGTGACCCCCGAGGGCCGCGAGTTCGTCGAGCGTGGCCAGGTGCGCGGCACGCTGACGCGTTCCCCGCGCGGTGAGGGTGGATTCGGTTACGACCCGATCTTTGTCCCCGAGGGCTTCGAGGTCACGACTGCGCAGATGAGCGCCGAGCAGAAGAATGCGATCAGCCATCGCGGCATCGCCTTCCGCGCGCTCATGCCTCGCATCGTCGAATACCTGCGCGGCTGAGAATCATCGCATACACAAATGTGCCGGGCACCCGTAGGTGTCCGGCACTTGTATGTTGCGCCCTCGGGCGCTCCATCAACGAGCGACGAGATTACCGAAGATGGGGCGGTCCATCGAGAACTGCAGGGGGTTGCGTTGTTGACGCACCCTGCGGGGATGGGAGAGGCGACGAAGGAGTGATGCGACGAAACGAGACATGGTGTGCTCCTCTTTGAGTACAGTGCGATGGATCTGTCACCGCGTCATACTGACATCATGCGCCTTATCGCCCGCTTTCTCCATCGATGTTTTCTAACCTTTCTATGAAGTTCTTCTTACAGACTTTTCCTTGGTTCGGCTTGGAAAAGTCTTGACCAAGGAAATCCATCGTTCTTAATTGATCGGGCGGTGGATAGAGTGAGGGGGCAGGCCCGCGGGCCTGCCCCCTCACATCCCCCGATTCAACGACGAATCAACGGGCGCGCGCCAGGCGCGCGCGGCGCGGCAAGTAGCGGCGCACATCGAAGAAACGGACGACCTGCATGGCTCGGCGCGCGAGGCGGCTTCGCACGCGCCAGATCATGGTGCAGCCGACACCGATGAAGATGGCGTTGGTCAGGAAGGACGGCCACGCTCCAGTGGACGCGCAGGCGAGGGCCAGCAGAATGCAGCTGGAGACGTTCAGCGAGTGGTAGCGCAAGGAATCAGGAGCGAATCGTTTGGAGGACACCAGGTAGTAGGCGGCGATAGAAGCGGCCGCGCCAAGCCAGCCGAGGATTGTGATTGCGAGAGATGAGATCGTCATGACTCATATGATGCACCTTCCGGTGGTCAAGCACAATTGAATGGTTCTATAGTTATCTTACAGTTTCACTTAACGAAGGAGTTCGTGTGGACATCGACCCCCGCCGCTTACCTTTCCTTCTGTCCGTCGCACGTGAAGGCGGCATCGTTGCCGCTGCGGACATCCTCATGGTCTCCCCGTCAGCCGTGTCACAGCAGATCCAAAAACTCGAAGAAGAAGTCGGCCTGAAGCTGGTCGAACGCACCACTTCCGGCGCCATCTTGACCCCCGCCGGCACCATCGTCGCCGAGGCCGGAGAACGCATCAACGCCGACATCGAGGAAGCCCTCAAGGCCCTGCGACCACTGACGGGACAGGTCACGGGAACGGTCACCATCGGGGCGTTCCTGACCATTTGCCGTTCCACCCTCATCCCAGCGCTCCCCGACATCCTGAACGCACTGCCCGGAGTCGATCTGCGCATTGAGGAAACTGAAGAGACAACCGGAATGGCGGCCCTGCGCACGGGCCAGTACGACATTCTCGTCATCGAACGCGACGAAGACCCCGGTCTCCCTCCGCGCGGTTACACGGACATTCCGTTCATCGACGAGCCCTGGGTACTCGTCACCCCCGACTCCGCTCCCCCGATTGGCTCCATCGAAGACCTCGCCGACCTGACATGGTTGCGCGTCAATCCGGGCACCAGCGGCGACCATGTCATGCGCCGCATCACGAAGGCGTTTCCGGATACGCGATGGGCACCCCACCTGTACGCGACGTACGAGGCCGCCCGCGCCCTCGTACGCGCCCGCACGGGCTCGACGATTCTCCCGGCCATGGCGCTGGCCGGAGCGCACACAGACGGCATGCGCATCACACCGTTGCCGTCGCTGGGTACGCGCAAGATCCTGCTGCGGCACAAGAATCATGGCTGGTCCAAGGCCGCAGGCCCCACTCGCGTGGCCGCGTACCTGGCCGAGTGGAAGCGGCACAACGCCGCGTACTCCACGCCCGGCGACTGACTGGGCAGTCTCCTCGCTTCACCCCACAGGTGGGGCGAGGGACTGCTCAGAGGCTGATCTGCATCCCGGAGGTCGCAAAATCCAGGGGCCCCGACCAGGTCTGTCGCACTTCCGAGGCCACCCGCTCACGGGGCGTCCACGGCTGGATGTGGGTCGCGATCATGCGGCCAACACCGGCCTTGGTTGCCACCTCGCCGGCGCGCATGCCGTCCATGTGCATGTCCGGCTCGGTCTCGTCGCTCGTGAAGCCGACCTCACTGAGGAGGAGGTCGACACCGCGCGCACCCTCGATGATCGTGTCGCATAGGTCGGTGTCGCCCGTGTAGAACATGGACACGAGACGCTCGGGATCCTCCTCGGAGGGCCCTTCGATGCGCAGGCCAAAGGCCTCGACCGGGTGCAGGGCCCGGTACGGACGGATCGTCATGGGACCGACCCGATAGGCCTCCCCCAGCTGCATGCGAGTGAAAGCAAATTCAACCTCGTACGCCTCATTGTCTGGGGCGTCCTCGATCTGGCGCACGCGACGCATCGTCTCCGCGGGCCCATACAGGGGCAGCGCAAATGCGGACGTTCCCGGCCCCCACTTGCGATACACCTGAAGGGAGATGATGTCGCCCATGTGGTCGGCGTGGCAGTGGGACAGCGCGAGCGCGTCAAGCTCGCACGGGCACACGTGTGCCCACAGCGCCCCGAAGGAACCCGGCCCCAGGTCGCACACGAGCGAGAACGTCCGTTCTTCCCCTGACTGCGGGTCGACGCCGCGGGCTTGAACCAGGTAGGACGAGGCGGGCGACTCCGGGCCCGACATCGAACCGGTCGCGCCGATAACAGTGAGCTTCATGCGACACCACCACCGGTATTCACGCGGACAACGGAACCCACCTCGGGGCCGAGGAAACGACGAGCCAAATGCGGGAAAGACTCGGAAGCACCCGTGGCGAGGAACTGGTGGCTCGGTCCCTCGCCTGCGGGCCACGGGTCATGCAGGAGGCCGCGATCCACCAGCTCGTTGTAGGTGACGTTTGCTGTGGCCTCGGAGGAAGTCACAAGCGTGACGCCCTCGCCCATGATGCGGCCAATGACGCCGGTCAACAGCGGATAGTGGGTACACCCCAGGATCAACGTATCAACGCCCGCTTCCTTTAGGGGGGTCAGGTACTCGCGCGCCACGGCCTCGATCGCGTCGCCCGTGGTCACCCCGGCCTCGACGAAGTCGACGAACGCGGGGCATGCCTGCTGGCTAACCGCGAGCCCGGGGACGGCCGCGAGCGCGCGCAGGTACGCCTCGGACTCGATGGTTGCCTTCGTGGCGATGACGCCGACGTGATGGTTACGGGTAGCGATGACGCTCTGGCGAGCGGCGGGGGTGATGACCTCGATAACGGGGATGCCAGCGTCGATCCAGTATCGTTCCCGAGCGTCCGCGAGCGCGGCGGCGGTGGCCGTATTGCAGGCAATCACGAGAGCCTTTACACCACGCGAGGCCAGCTCATCAAGGGCGGACAGCGTCAGCGAACGCACCTGCGCGATAGCGCGTGGACCATACGGCGTGTGCTCGGTGTCGCCCAGGTAGATGATCTCTTCGTCGGGCAGTTTGTCGATGACTGCACGAGCCACCGTCAGCCCACCTAGGCCCGAGTCGAAAATTCCGATCGGGGCGTTGTTCATGTATCGACCTTATGCGTTACTAAGGATTATTGACGGCTTCAAGGAGTGAGTCCTGCCACCATGTAACGAGCATATAGATCGCGGCGACAGTCTGCGAGCGCTCCCCCGTCGGCTCGCGCATCGCTAATTCTTCGATGCGCCGCGCATCACTCTGGTCCGATAGGTCCAGCTCACCGGCCAAGCCAAGGCGTATGTCGTTGAGGGCCCCCAGCCACGACCACACGTCATCGGGGCGTATGACGAGGGTATCGGACCCACCGTGGACGATGTGGTCAAGATCGCTGACGATTGAGCGCAGCCGAACCGACTTCTCGCGGCGCAGCAGGTCCTCGGTGAGGGCACGCATCCGCGCGGCGTCATCACCGTTCTCACTCATGGAGGGAAGCAGCATCCGCAGGGTTCGTTCACGCGGGGCATCCCTGCGCAGTTCAGTTTCGGTAAGCGCACTGAGCATCGACGAGGTCATGCCAAAGTCACCGGGATCGTCGAGGACGACGAGCACCTCGGTGGCCAGCTGACGCAAGAGCAGTGCTTCGTCTCTACTCATCGACGAAGCAAAGCCGCCGTCTCGAGGAGCGAAACCTTCCATTCGTCAGTCTCTGTCCTCTTCGATGGTGGCGCGCAGCCCATAGGAGTGCATTGCCATCACGTCGGCTTCGATGCGCTCACGCACCCCCGCTGAAACGGTGGCGCGTCCGCGCGTGTGGACAGCCATCATGAGCTCGTCAGCGCGGGCCGCGGAATAGCCGAAATACTCTCGAAAAACAGCGCTCACGTAGCTCATGAGATTGACAGGATCGTCCCACACGACGGCGCGCCAACGCGGCACCGCTGTGGGTGCTTCGTGCGCGCGAGACGCGGGTTGGAGGATCGTTGTCATACGTCAACACTAGGGGGTATTGACGTGTCAGGGAAGCTCATTCGCACCCCGGTGATGCGCTTCTCAGGGTAGGCTCACACTATGCCTGCATCGACATCCACTTCATTACTGACCGATATGTACGAGCTCACGATGCTCGACGCCTCCTTGAAGGATGGCACCGCGCATCGTCGCTGCACGTTTGAGCTGTTTGGCCGTCGCCTGCCCGCCACCCGCCGCTTCGGCGTCGTGGCTGGAACCGGCCGTATTCTCGAGGCCCTGGAACGCTTCGAGTTCGACGAGGAGCAGATCGACTGGCTGAAGGACCAGGGCATCATCTCCGAGGAAGCCGCCCAGTTCCTGGCGTCGTGGCGATTCGCGGGCGATATCTGGGGCTACGCCGAGGGCGAGTGCTACTTCCCCGGTTCTCCCCTGCTGACCGTTGAGGGCACTTTCGCGGACTGTACGCTCCTGGAGACGCTGCTCCTGTCGATCCTTAATCACGACTGCGCCGTGGCTTCTGCTGCCTCGCGTATGACGATTGCCGCCCACGGCCGACCCTGCATGGACATGGGTGCGCGCCGCGCCCATGAGCGCGCCGCCGTTTCCGCCGCGCGCGCCGCCATCATCGGCGGTTTCCAGGGCACCTCCGACCTCGAGGCCGCCAAACGCTACGGGATCCGTTGCATCGGCACGGCTGCCCACGCATTCACGCTTCTGCACGACACCGAGCGCGACGCTTTCGATTCCCAGGTCTCCAAGCTGGGTCCGGGCACGACGCTGCTCGTGGATACCTATGACATCAAACAGGGCGTCATCAACGCCGTCGAGGCTGCGCGCGCTGCGGGCGGCGAGCTGGGCGCGGTGCGTCTGGACTCGGGCGACCTGGTCGCTCAGGCGTTCAAGGTGCGAGGAAAGCTCGACGCGATGGGTGCCACGACCACGAAGATCACGGTGACCTCTGACCTGGACGAGTACGCGATCGCCGCCCTGGGCGCTGCCCCGGTGGACTCCTACGGCGTGGGCACCAAGCTGGTGACGGGCTCGGGCGTTCCGACGGCGGCCCTGGTTTACAAGGTCGTCCAGCGCGAGGACAGCGATGGGCATATCGTGTCGGTCGCCAAGAAGGCCGAATCGAAGTCCACGGTCGGCGGACGCAAGGTTGCCGGCCGCATCATGGGCGAAGACGGATACGCGACCGAGGAGCTCCTGCTCGTCGGTCCATCCTTCGAGGAGGGGCAGGCTCTCCTGGCCGAGCGCGGCGCCCGCCCGCTGCAGGTGCAGCTGGTTCGCGGCGGCCAGATCGATGCTGCCGCCTGGGGCCCCGAGGCGCTGTCCCGTGCCCAGGAGCACCACCTGCGCGCCCGCAACGAGCTGCCCTACCAGGCATGGCGCCTCTCCGAGGGTGAGGTCGCGATCCCCACGCGCTACGAGCAGGTCGACTGAGCGCAACCTCTTTCTACGAAGCTCCGGCCTCGTCCTTCTCTGTGAGGGACGAGGCCGGGGCTGGTCATACGTCGAGGCGCGCCCCGGGATGCGGGGCCACGTCAGTGGCGGCCGACGAACCACTCGCGCAGCAGGGCGATGCGTGCCTCAATCTGCTCGGTCGTGGCCTGGGCGACCTCGGGGCCGCCGCATCGCGAACGCAGGCGCGAGTGGATGGTCGCGTGGGTTTCACCGGAGCGACGCGACCACGTGGAAACCAGATGCTGGAGCTCCTTGCGCTTGGCGGCACGCAGCTTGTGGGCTGGAATGCCGGCATTGTCTTCGCGCATCTTCTGCGCGGCGCGGGTCTTCTTCTGGGCGGCGACCTGGTCAGCTTGGCGGGCGCGAAGCAGGGTCGTCACCTGATCGGCGTCAAGCAGGCCGGGGATACCGAGGTATTCCTGCTCTTCCTCGGAGCCCACCTCGGCACCCGCACCCCACGCGGCACCGTCGAAAAGGACGCCGTCGAACTCGGCGTCCGCCCCCAAGACCTCGAACTGAGAGAGCAAGTCGGAGGACGCCTTTTCCTCACGGTTCGCCGCGGCGACCAGCGCATCCTCGGGGTTCCACATGTCGTCTTCGGTGGCCTCCTCCCGCCGGGGACGATCCAGCGCGTGGTCGCGCTCGACTTCCATGCCACCGGCAAGGGTCAGCAGAGGCACGACAGAGGGGATGAAGACGGTGGCCGTCTCGCCGCGTCGCCGGGCTCGCACGTACCGGCCGATGGCCTGGGCGAAGAATAGCGGCGTGGAAGCGTTTGTCGCATAGACGCCGACCGCGAGGCGCGGCACATCGACGCCCTCGGAGACCATGCGCACGGCGACCATCCACTTGTCGGCGGAGTCGGCGAACTCGGAGATGCGGTCGGAGGCGTCCGCGTCATCGGACAGGACGATCGTGGGGGCCTTGCCGGTAATGAGGCGCAGGTGACGCGCGTAGGCGCGCGCGTGGTCTTGGTTGGAAGCGATGACAAGGCCGCCCGCGTCAGGCACGGCGCGGCGCACCTCTTCGAGGCGCAGGTCAGCGGCTCGCAGGACGGCGGGAATCCACTCGCCCTTGGGGTCCAGCGCGGTGCGCCAGGCCTGCTTCATCATGTCCTTCGTGAGGGGCTCACCGAGGCGAGCGCTGACCTCGTCTCCCGCGTTGGTACGCCAGGCCATCTGCCCCGAGTAGGACATAAACAGGACGGGCCGCACCACGTTGTCCTTCAGCGCATCGCCGTAGCCGTATGTGTAGTCGGCGCGCGAGCGTCGGATGCCCTCCTCGTCCTCCTCGTAGGTGACGAAGGGGATCGGAGAGGTGTCGGAGCGGAAGGGCGTGCCCGTCAGGGCCAGGCGACGTGTCGCGTCCGTGAATGCTTCGCGCACGCCATCACCCCACGACAGGGAGTCACCGGCGTGGTGGATCTCATCGAGAATGACGAGGGTGCGATAGGCGCGGGTGCGCGCCGCGTGGACGGCCGGGTTGGAGCCGATCTGCGCGTAGGTGACGGCCACCCCGTCGAAGTGCGAGCCGGCCACGCCCTGCGAGTTCGTGAAATCAGGATCGATATGGATGCCGAAGCGCGCCGCACTCGATGCCCATTGCCCCTTCAGGTGCTCGGTGGGGCACACGACGGTCAGCTTGTCGACGATACCGCGGGCGATCAGCTCGGTCGCGAGAGTCAGGGCGAAGGTCGTCTTGCCTGCGCCCGGGGTCGCGACCGCCAGGAAGTCGCGCGGGGAGGTCGCCATATAGCGGTCCAAGGCAGCGGCCTGCCAGGCGCGCAGCCTGCCAACGGGTGCGCGCCGGGTTGTCTCGCTCACTTGTCGGAGCCCTTTCCGCCGTCGGAGAATGGCCAGTTACGGCCATTTTTTCCCATCGAGTCGCGCAGTTCCTTGCAGGTGGGGCACACCGGGTATTGCGAGGCGTCGCGGGTGGGGATCCACACCTTGCCGCACAGGGCGACGACAGGCTGGCCCGTGACCATCGATGAGTTCGCCTTGTCCTTGCGCACGAAGTGGGCGAAGCGGTCGCCGTCCCCGCCCGTGCGCTCCTTGCGGGTCTCGGTACGCTCCAGCAGGCCGGTCGAGGACGCGGTGGAGGGACCGGAGGGCGCGGAGGGGCCGGCGGGTTCATCGAGGGCATTACGCATGGGGTCCATTGTACGTGCCCGGGGGTGCTGACAGCGGGTGGCGCGCGTGCGCCGGGAGCGAAGAAGCGACGCGCACAATAGGGCCCCGGCCTCGCTGTTACGAGGCCGGGGCTCGGTCGGATGGGGAACCTATCTCACAGGTGTTCCTTCTCCCAGACCTCCTTGTAGAAGTCTGCGAGCTCGAGCTTGGAGGCGGCAGCCTCGTCAAGGAGCACGGTGACGTCGGGGTGGTGCTGGAGGATGGAGGCGGGCCAGCGCTGGGTGACGCCGCCCTCGATCATGGCCTTGACCGCGTCGGCCTTGCCTTCACCCGTGGCGATGAAGATGTGGGCGCGCGAGTCCATGATCGTGCCCAGGCCCTGAGTCACGCAGTGCGTGGGGACCTGGTCGATGTCGCCATCGAAGAAGCGGGCGTTGTCGCGGCGGGTCTGCTCGGTCAGGACGCCCACGTGGGTGCGCGACGCGAGGGTGCCGCCGGGCTCGTTGAAGCCGATGTGGCCGTCGCTTCCGATGCCGAGGACCTGGATGTCGATGCCACCGTCAGCCTTGATGGCCTCGTCGTAGGCGGCAGCGCCAGCCTCAAGGTCATCGCACCATCCGTCGGGGCCGTGTGCCGCGCCCTCGGGCATGTCGACGAGGTCGACGAGGTTGCGGTGGATGAAGTTCGCGTAGCCCTCGTAGTGGTCGCGGGGCAGGCCCACGTATTCGTCGAGGTTGTAGGAACGAACCTGGGCAAAGGAGATCTGACCTGCCTCGTAGCGGCGCACGAGCTCTGCGTAGAGCTTGAGCGGCGAGGAGCCGGTCGCCAGGCCGAGCACGAAGTTCGGCTTAGCACGGTACACCTCAAGGATGCGGTCCGCTGCGAGGGACGCGATCTGATCTTCGTCGTTGAAAATTCCAATTCTCATGTGTTTAACCTTACACCCCCATTAGCGATTTGTCAGACGAATCGCTATGTATTTATTGGAATGCGTGAGCCGGGTTAGCCGCGCAGGGCAGAGACGATCCGCTCAACCTCGGCCTGGTCTGTACCGGAGGTACCGGGGGTACGCATGTGGACCTCGCGCGCACCGCAGGCTGCCACAACTTCGGCGACGTTGTGAGCGCGCAGACCACCCGACACCAAGATGACGATATCCTCTCCCCCGCGCTCCACGAGGCGGGCAAGAGCGCGCGGCTGTGCAACGGCCGGATCACCACCCGTCGTCAGCACGCGGTCATAGCCGAGCTCCATGAGAACGTCGAGACCTCGATCCTGATCTATCACCTGGTCGAAGCCACGGTGGAAGGTCAGAGGCGCGTCCTCAGCCGTATCACGCAGGCGCGCGGCTGCATCCACGTCGATGTTCCCGTCGCGGGTCACAACGCCGACGACAAAGCCAAGTCGCACCGGTGCGCCCCGACCGATCGACGAGAGGGTCTCAATATCAGAGGCGATGCGATCGACCTCCTCGCGCGTGTGGACGAAGTCACCTGGACGCGGGCGTACGAGCACTTGGACACCGCCGGAGGGAGCCACCTCCAGGGCAGCCTGCACATCGTCGAATGCGGGAGTCAGGCCGCCACACGACAGGTCGGTGCAGATCTCGATGCGATCCGCTCCCCCGTCTCGCGCACGGCGCACACCCACAGCGTCTTCGACGCAAATTTCAACAATCGTCACGGCTGCCACCTCTCGTAGCACGTCGAGCCGCCCACGCGGGCGGCCAGGATCGCAGCACCCCAGCGACCGCCACCTCCCCCGAGGGAAGCACGCACGATCTCAGGGGCGTCGCGGAATGTCAGCATCGACGCGAATTCCGCTCGCAGCGGTGCCAGTAGGTTCTCCCCCGCGTGCGACAGGCCTCCCCCAATGATGATGCGCTCGACATCGACGGTGAGCGTCATGTGGGTGAGGGACAGCGCAAGGGCGCGAACAGCGGTATCCCACACCTCAGTCGCGACCGGGTCGTTGCCGATGCCGTCCTCGATGGCCTTCGCGCCAATGTCCTCGCCCGTTGCCTGTTCGTAGCGTCGGGCGATGCCCTTCGCGGAAGCGTAGACCTCCAGGCATCCACGCGACCCGCAGCGGCAGGATTCACCACCGGGGAAAACAGGCGAGTGCCCGACTTCGCCGGCGCTGAACGTCGCACCACTCCACAGGTTGTCTCCGAGCATGAGGGCGACGGAGATACCGGTCCCGATGGGCATCATGAGGAAAGACGAGGCCCCGCGACCCGCGCCGAGGAGTCCCTCGGCCAGGCCCGCAGCGCGCCCATCATGCATGAGCGCGCAGGGCACGCCCGTAGCATCCTCGACCGCGCGCGCCAGTTGGACGCCGCGCAGTTCAAGGTTTGCCGCGTACACGACGGTCCCGCTCGTCTCATCGACGAGGCCGGGGCATATCAGTCCGAATCCGATCAGTCCCGGATAGCCACCCGCCAGCCCCGCACCGATGCGCCCCACCTGTGCGGCCACGGCCTCACGCTCGGTTGGCTGGTTGCCCTGCGTGAGAATCGTGCCGGCCTCGTCGACGATCATCCATTTGATGGAGGTGCCGCCGATGTCGATTCCCGCGAATACGGGGCCCTGGGAATCCCTGACGGCACTCATGGCACAACGACCTGTGCATGCAGATCAGGATCTGCCATATCCGGATCGAAGGGGTACATCGGGCGCTCAATCTTGTGGTGACCGAGGCGGATGAGATCCTGGTCGACGCCGCCGGGGGTCAGCGCCATTAGCCAACCCTTCTGGGTCTCGTACAGGTCGGGCTCGAGGTAGCCGATCTTGACGACGACGACGTCGGCGGTGGTGATATCCACGCCGAGCAGCTCGAACTGGCTGTACATCGTGTACTGGTTGCGGTTCGTGGTCACGATGAAGCGCAACCCGCCCGTGCGCAGCAACGCGGTGCGGCCACCCATGGGATCGTCGGCGAGGGCCTCGACTCTCGCATGAACGTTGAGCGGTCCGGGTTCGCGGGTGTCGATGTGTCCGCCGACCTCAAGGTCGACCTCGGCACCGACGCCTGCCTCCCAGGCGGCACCCGCCGCGACGGGGTCAATGATCGAGGCGTAGACGATGTCGAGCGTGGCATCTTGGACGGGCTTCCACTCGAGCAGAGCCTTCAGTGCAACCGTCACGTCATCCGCGCCACCGGCCCCCGGGTTGTCACCGGAGTCGGAGATGAAGAAGGGCTTGGGGCCATCCTCTGCGGCAGCCAAGCACTCTTTCATGGAGGCGACGGGGGCGACGAACTCGAAGGCATCGCGCACGTCCCAAAAGTACTGGCCGATGCGCTCGGCCTGCTCCTTGACGAGGCCCGCGTCGTCGCCCGTGACGACGACCGCCCCCTTGCAGCGGGGCTGGTCGGCCCACGCGAAGCCGATCCAGATCGCGGCGTCCAGGATGCCGTCCATCTCTTCAATGGGGTCGATCATCTTGTAGAGAGACTTCGCGGGCTCGATGCGGGTCGAGGTCTTTTCTCCGGGCAGCAGGACGGGGACGTGAACGAGGGCCTTCACTGGCTTGGGCTGCCCGTTCAGGAGGCGCATGCCCAGGTTGTAGGCGGCGCGGCGGCGCGACTCAAGGGCATCCTCATGGGGCGCAAGGCGGTAGCAGGTCAGGATATCGCAGCCGTCGAAGAGATCCTGGGAAACATTCCCGTGCAGGTCCATCGACGCACTCACCATGGGATCGGGGCCAATGACACCGCGGATCGCGTTGATGAGGTCACCCTCTGCGTCGTCCATGCCCTGGACGCTCATGGCGCCGTGAATGTCGAAGAAGAGGCCATCGAGGGGACCCGCGCCAGCGAGTCCTTCGAGGATTTCCGCCTTCCACGCGTCGTAGGCACCGCGCTCAACGACGCCGCCGGGCAGGGCGCGCGAGTGCAGGACGGGGATCCATTCGATCTGGGTGGCCCAGTCCTCATCACGCCAGTAGAAGCGGTCCATGAGTTCTTCGCCGCGGGTGACAACGAAGTCGTCGGCGGTGGAGATATAGGGCGTGAACGTCGAGGATTCGATGTGGATTCCGGCGACCGCAATACGGGGTTTGGTCATGAGCGATTCTCCTTTGAGAACTTGGTCGGGGTGAGTGTCGAAAGCCCCCAGAGCGCCGCTTCGCGCCCTGATCGAGATGATTCGGTCACGAGGTTTTCCATGATCGAGGGGAGGCAGGATTGGTGGAGGGCTGCGCGCACTCCGGCTGTGAAGGCGTCGACGGCGGAAAGGGCTCCTCCGACGATGACTGCCTGAGGTGCCAGAAAAGACACGAGGTGAGCGAGGCAGTGCCCCAGGAGGGCACCCGCATGCCGGATGGCGGTTGCAACTTCGGGGACGCCGTCGCGGGCGGCGGCCAAAAGCTGAGCGTTGTTTTCGTAGACGAGGCCGGAGGTAGCCAGGTCAGCGCGGATAGAGTCGGCGGACGCGATGGTCTCGAGGCAGCCGACGTTGCCGCACTTGCAGGGACGGCCAGCGGCGGCTTCGACGGGTATGTGGGAAACATCCCCTGCCAGTCCGCCCTGCCCCACCTGGGGCACGCCTTCAACGAGGTAGGCACCTCCGATGGCGGATCCAGCCTTGACGTAGATGAGCGTGTCAATGGGCGTGACCCCTTCGAGGCGACGTCGGAAAACGGATTCGCCGATGGCTCCCGCGCGCGCGTCATTCTCAATGAGGGCGGGTAGGCCGCAAAACTCCGTCACGACCTCGGCGACGTTGATGCCGTCCCACCCCGGCATGCGGGCGGGACGGATGACGCGCGAGCGCTGTGCGTCGACGGGGCCGGGGACCGCTATGGTGAGGCCACCGACCCGCACACCGGCAGCATCTTCCTGGCGGGAGACTTCGTCCATGACGGCATCGAGCACCGCCCGGGGTCCTTTCGCGATGTCGACGAGGAGACTGGTTGCCTCCCCAACTCCGCGAACCGGATCCGTCAGGGCGACGAGGCCGTGGTGGGCCCCCAACTCGACGAGGGCGAGCGCGCCCGCCCCGTCGGAGGTGATGAGGCGGCGCGCACGCCGCCCGCCGGTGGAGACGGAGTGGTCCGCCTCGGCGATGACCCCGGCCTCGACGAGGCGCGAGACGGCGGCTGACACCGTTGAGGGTGCGAGACCTGTCTGCTTGACAAGAGCGGGCCTCGTATCAGCTTGACCGGATCCAATCAGTGTCAGAACAGTCTCGTCGACGTCATGCGTAGCCATGACACCTCCTCTGCGTACCTATGCGGTAACTACAACGTTACACCGCGCTCATCATTGAGAACAGGATCAATTATGCCTCATCGAAGAAAGTCCGACACTTCTTTCATCGAAATTCATCGTTATTTTTTCGTAACATTCCGTATTTTGGCGAAAGTGGCAACATTCGCTAACGAACTGTCATATGATGAACGTCATCTGACAGGGTTGTCATCCGTCAGTGTCCCCGATCAACGTTGATTTGGAGCAGTCATGAACCTGAGAAAGAAGCGGTGGATGATCACCGGAGCGGCGCTCGCGATGGTCGCCTCTCTCGGACTGTCCGCCTGCGGCGGCAGCGGAAGCGGCGGTCAGGCCGCCACCTCCGAAACCGGCAAGAACGAGGTCACGATGGCCTCGCGTACCCCCAACTGGATCTTCCCGGTCTCGGCCAAGGGCTACACCCAGGGCGAGAACGGTCAGTTCATCCAGGCGATGTACCGTCCCCTCTTCGCCTACAAGTCCACCTCCGAGACCCCCTACAAGATCAACCTCCCCAAGTCCCTGGGCACCGTTCCCGAGGTCTCCGAGGACGGGATGACCTACACCATCAAGCTGCGCGACGATGCCAAGTGGTCCGATGGCACTCCCGTCACCTCCCGCGACGTCGAGTTCTGGTGGAACCTCGTCACCAACAACAAGGAGGAATGGGCTTCCTACAAGAAGGGCTTCTTCCCCGACGGTGCCGATCTGAAGATCGTCGACGAGCACACCTTCTCCATCACCACGGAGACCAAGTTCGCCCCGGCATGGTTCATTGACAACCAGATCAACAAGGTCGCACTCCTCCCTCAGCATGCCTGGGACAAGTCCAGCGCCGACGAGGCCGTCTCTGACATGGACCGCACCCCCGAGGGTGCCCAGGCTGTCTTCGCGTACCTGCAGGGCGAGGCTAAGAACCTGTCCTCCTACGCCACCAACCCCCTGTGGCAGACGGTCAACGGCCCCTGGAAGCTCGCAGAATTCACTCCCGACCAGGGCCTCAAGCTCGTTCCCAACGAGAACTACTGGGGCGAGGACAAGCCCAAGATCGACGCGCTGATCTACAAGGCCTTCACGGGCGATGACGCCGAGTTCAACTCCGTGCGTTCGGGTGCCATCGACTTCGGTTACATCCCGGCCGCGCAGTACAACCAGCGCTCCGCTGTCGAGGGCAAGGGATACAACGTCTTCCTGTGGCCCGGCAACTCCATCACCTACCTGGCTCTGAACTTCCACGAGAAGGCTCCCGGCTCGAAGTTCATCAACCAGAAGTACATCCGCCAGGCGATGCAGCAGCTGATCGACCAGCCGACCCTGTCTGAGAAGATCTGGTCCGGCACCGCCTCCCCGACCTGTGGCCCGGTCCCGATGGCCGCCGACAAGGTCGGCACCACCGAAGGCTGCGTCTACAAGTTCGACCCCGAGGCCGCCAAGAAGCTCCTCGAAGACCACGGCTGGAAGGTCGTTCCCGACGGCGATAGCACCTGCGAGAACCCCGGCACCGGTGCCAACCAGTGCGGCGAGGGCATTGAGGCCGGCGACAAGCTCAGCTTCAAGCTCGTTTCCCAGTCGGGCTTCGTCTCCACGCACCAGATGTTCGAGGAGATTATCTCCCAGTTCGGCAAGCTCGGCATCAAGATCGACATGAACGAGGTTCCCGACTCGGTCGGCGCCTCGCAGGCATGCGACGACGAGACCCCCTGCACGTGGGACCTGTCCTTCTTCGGCTCCCAGACCTCGTGGGGCTTCCCGATCTACGCCTCCGGCGAGCGCCTCTTCGCTTCTGACGCTCCCGTCAACCTCGGCCAGTACAAGAACCCCGAGGCCGACAAGCTCATCGAAGAGTCGACCCGCTCCTCCGAGCCAGGCGCTCTCCAGGCATACAACGACTACCTCGCGGAGGACCTCCCCGTTCTGTGGATGCCCAACCCGTACTACCAGATCACCGCTGTGAAGAAGACGCTCGACCTGGGCGAGCTCGACGCCACCGGCGACACCTGGCCCGAGGATTGGTCGTGGACGACCGAAGGTAAGTAGTTCCTTCGCCTTGACGCCTCATGGGGCAGGCGCCCGCACCCGCACATGCGGGCGCCTGCCCCCTAACCGCGGAGTTCGCAATGTTCCAATTCATCCTCAAACGCCTCGGCCAGGCGGTCATCGTTGTCTTCCTGGTCACGATCATCACCTTTATCCTCCTCCAGTCACAGCCGGGCGGCGCAGCCCGAGCGGCACTCGGTAAGGATGCGACCCAAGAACAGCTCGCGGCCTTCGATCACGAAAACGGTTACGATCGCCCGATCCCCGAGCAGTACGTCAACTACCTGAACAAGATTGCGCACGGCGACTTCGGCTACTCCTACCAGCACAACCAGTCCGTCAACGACCTGCTGGCGGCCCGTCTGCCCCGCACTATCTTCCTCTCCCTCCTGTCCACCATCCTGGCTCTCATCGTCGCGATCCCCCTGGGTGTATGGCAGGCCGTCAAGAGAAATAAAGCGCCCGATTACGTCGTGACGATCGCGTGTCTGCTCGCCTATTCGACGCCGATCTTCTTCGCGGGCCTCCTCCTCATCGTCCTCTTCTCCCAGGTGTGGCCAATCCTTCCCAACGATGCTCCACAGGGCGAGAATCTATCAGTCATGTGGGAGCAATGGGATCACCTCATCCTTCCCGTGTGCGCCCTGTCGATCGGCACGATCGCCGCTTACGCCCGCTACGTGCGCTCCTCGATGGTGGATAACCTCAACGAACAGTACGTGCGCACCGCCCGAGCGAAGGGCCTGTCGGAGTTCCGAGTCGTCTTCGTTCACACCCTGCGCAACGCGATGTTCCCCGTCATCACGATGATCGGCCTATACATCCCCGCGATGTTCTGTGGAGCCCTCGTCATCGAGACCCTCTTTAACTTCAACGGCATGGGCTTCATGTACTACCAGGCGACAGGCAGGCGCGACTACCCAATCCTCCTTGGCGTCGCCCTGATCGTCTCCCTCGCGACGGTCATCGGCGCCCTCCTGGCAGACTTCCTCTACGCCCTGGCTGATCCCCGTATCCGACTGGCAGGACGTGCCAAATGACCACTGCAACCGCACCCATTGCCGCGCCTGCCAAGGTGCGCAGCGCCCGCAAGTCGACGAAGCTGCAAGGCCTACAGGTCTTCATGGAGAACAGGCTCGCCGTCTTCGGAGTGTGCCTGATCCTCATCCTGATGGTCTTCTCGTTCATCGGCCCCATGTTCTATGTGACCGACCAGGTCCACACGGACCTGTCCAACTCTGCTCTGGCCCCCTCCTCCGAGCACCCGCTCGGTACCGACATGGTCGGCTACGACCAGCTCGGACGCCTCATGAAGGGCGGGCAGACCTCGATCATCGTCGGCCTGTTCGCTGGCATCTTCGCAACTACGATCGGCACGCTGTACGGCGCGATCGCCGGCTTCGTCGGCGGTTGGATCGACGCGATCATGATGCGCATCGTTGACGCGCTCATGTCCGTGCCCGTCCTGTTCCTCTTCATGCTGATCGCCACGATGATCCCGCCGACCGTCCCGGTCCTCATCATCATCATGTCGGCCCTGTCCTGGCTGGGAACATCCCGATTGATTCGAGGCGAGGCCCTGTCCCTGCGCACGCGCGAGTACGTCGTCGCGATGCGCGGCATGGGCGGATCAATGCCCCGCGCAATCCGGACGCACATCGTCCGCAACACGATCGGAACAGTCATCGTCAACGCAACCTTCCAGGTTGCAGACGCTGTCCTCTACGTCGCATACCTGTCGTTCCTCGGCCTGGGTGCCCAGCCTCCCGCCACCGACTGGGGAGCCATGCTCTCCAACAGCCAGTCGCACGTCTACTCGGGCAACTGGTGGCTGCTCTACCCGCCGGGCATCCTCATCATCCTCCTGGTCCTGTCGTTCAACTTCATCGGCGACGGCCTGCGTGACGCCTTCGAAGTTCGACTGCGCAAGAGGTGAGCACTGAACTATGAACACTCCACTCCTTCAGATCAAAGATCTACACACAGACATCGAGATCCGTTCCGGCGTGGTTCGCGCCCTGTCGGGTGTCGACCTGCACGTGAACCCGGGCGAGACCCTGGGCATCGTGGGCGAGTCCGGCTCCGGCAAGACCATGACGGCACTGTCCCTCATGGGTCTGCTACCCCAGGGCGGCAAAGTCTCCTCCGGATCGATCATCGTTGACGGACAGGACCTCACCCAGCTGCCTCTCAAGGAGAAGCGCAAGCTGCGCGGCACCAAGGTCGGCATGATCTTCCAGGATCCGCTCACCTCCCTGAACCCGACCATGAAGATCGGACTTCAGGTGTGTGAGCCGCTGCGCGTACACGAGAAGCTTTCGAAGAAGGAAGCTCTCGCGCGCGCGGTGGAGATCCTCAAGCGCGTCGGAATGCCTCGCCCTGAGATGGTCATCAACAACTACCCGCACCAGCTGTCTGGCGGCATGCGCCAGCGCGTCATGATCGCCATGGCCCTCGTGTGCAAGCCGCGCATCCTCATCGCGGACGAGCCGACGACGGCCCTGGACGTGACGACGCAGATGCAAATCCTCGACCTCATCGACGAGCTGCGCGACGAGTACAAGATGGGCGTCATCCTCATCACCCACGACCTGGGTGTCGTCGCCGGTCACACCGACCGCGTCGCCGTCATGTACGCCGGGCGCATCGTCGAGACGGCCCCAACGAAGACGCTGTTCACGGAGCCGAAGCACCGCTATACAAGCTCGCTCATGGCTGCGCTGCCCGAGCGCGCCCTGGCGGCCGGCACCAAGCTCTTCTCGATCCCCGGCGCTCCCCCGTCGCTGACCAACCTGCCGGTGGGATGCCGCTTCGCAGCCCGCTGCCTGTGGGCCACCGACGAGTGCCGCGCAGCCTACCCCGACCTGAGCGGGCACGAGAACCACACCTTCTCCTGCTTCCACCCGGTGCTTGAAGGAGACGAGTCTCCCGCGGTCCTCCAAGCCAAGCTGGATTCCGGCAAGGTCGCGGATGCGGCCGACGGCACCCCGCAGATCTCCCACGAGGTCCTGCTCGACGTCAAGGAAGCCTCGCGCGAGTATGAGTCTGCTGGATCCGGCTTCTTCAAGCGCGACAAGGGCGTTGTCTCCGCCGTCAACCGCGTGTCAATCACGGTCAAGAAGGGCGAGACATACGGCCTGGTCGGCGAGTCCGGCTGCGGTAAGTCAACCGTGGGCCGCCTCATCGCGGGACTGGAGCCCCCGTCGGGTGGTGCCATCGAACTGGATGGACGCGACCTGGCCACGCTCAGGGGACGCGACGCCGTGCGCATCCACCGCGACGTGCAGATGATGTTCCAGGACTCCTACGCGGCGATGGATCCGCGCATGCGCATCGACCAGATCCTGGCCGAACCCATGAGCATCCAGAAAACCGGCAACGCCCGTCAGATCGCCGCGCGCATCATGGAGATCCTCGAGCAGGTCGGCCTCACCGAAGAGATCCTGGACCGCTACCCGCACGAGTTTTCGGGCGGACAGCTCCAACGCATCGGCTTCGCCCGCTCACTCACTCTCGCCCCCGATCTCATCGTGGCCGATGAGCCGGTCTCCGCTCTGGACGTCTCCGTCCAAGCGCAGGTCCTCAACCTCATGAAGGATCTGCAGCTGGAGTTGGGTCTTTCCTACCTGTTCATCAGCCACGACCTGGCGGTCGTTCAGTACATGGCGGACCGCATCGGCGTCATGTACCTGGGGCGCATCGTCGAGGAAGGCCCAGCGCACGAGGTCGTCTCGAATCCGAAGCACCCCTACACGAAGGCACTCATCGACTCGATCCCCGTGCCGGACCCCGAGTTCGTCCACGACGAGAGCGCCATCAAGCTCACCGGCGAGCCGCCGAGCGCGGTCAACCCGCCGAAGGGTTGCCGTTTCCGCCCGCGCTGCCCGTTTGCCGGAGAGGAATGCAAGGTACAGCCCATTCTGACGGATGAGACGCACCGCGTGGCCTGCCACCATCCCCTCCTGCAGCAGAGCGTCAAGGAAGAGGTGGGCGTCTGACACACGGATCCATGCGAACTCCATGAGTTGCTCCCGGCCCGAGAATCGGGCCGGGAGCAACTTCATACGGACGGATGCTCGGTCGAGCCTCTCAGCGGCTGTCTGGCAGCTAGCGAGCACGAGTCCCTTCCAGGTGGCGCAGGCCCACAGACAAGCATCCGTAGGGCCGACACGCTGGCGGGATCGTGGGTGCCCGGAGACGCGTATGGGGCGCGACCACGCGGTCGCGCCCCATAGGCAATTGGCTGTCGTCAGCGCGTCACTTGGAGACGGCCTTCTTCAGAGTGGAGCCAGCGGAGAGCTTCACGCCGTAGCCAGCGGGGATCTTGATCTCTTCGCCAGTGCGGGGGTTGCGGCCGGTGCGGGCGGCGCGCTCAACACGCTCGACCGAGAGCAGACCGGTGACCTTGACGGCCTCGCCCTTGGCCAGGGACTCAACGAGGACGGCCTGGAAAGCAGCCAGGGCCTCGTCAGCCTTCGCCTTGGTCAGGTCGGCGCGTTCGGCAATCTGAGCGACAAGCTCGGTACGGTTCACGGACATTGAGAAACCTCATTCCTGTTCGTTCTTGGTTACCACTGTCGTGGCCACGAATGACACACTACGAAATCTCTGAGGATTTCGCCGACTTTAGCGCCAGATTTCGCGGATTTCACGAAAATATCTCGTTTTTTCGCCCAAATACCCTCAATTCTGTGTGACAGCTCACTCAAACTTGCCGACTGGTTGCAATTATGGGGCTCTCAAATGCGCCGCCATCGGCGCATTTTTCGTCATGGGAACTCTCTGACATGGCACCCGCGCCGAGAGTTCACCCCTCTCATTAGACCTGACAAACACGGTTGCCCGCGCGCATATTGACCCCTGGGCATACACAAGGGCGGGGAGCGACCGCATGGCCACTCCCCGCCCTCGTGGGGTTCTACGTGTTCCCTCAGGCCGAGGCGCGCTGCTTGTTCCAGACGTCGAAGGCGACGGCCAGGAGCAGGACGGCTCCCTTGACGATCTGCTGGGTGGAGGTGGAGGCACCCATGAGCTGCATACCGTTGGACATGACGGCCATGATGAGGCCACCGATGAGGGCACCGGACAGGCGTCCGATACCGCCGGTCGTCGACGCACCACCAATGAAGCAGGCGGCGATGGCATCGAGCTCGAACATGTTACCCGCCGAGGGCTGCGCGCCGTTCATACGAGCCGAGTAGACGACGCCCGCAACGCCCGCGAGGAAGCCCATGTTGACGTAGCACCAGAAGGTGACCTTCTTGACGTTGATGCCGGACAGGGCGGCGGCTGACTTGTTGCCACCGATCGCATACACGTCGCGGCCAAACATCGTCGAGGAGGCGAGGGTTCCGAAGACGAGCACGAGGATCGCCAGGAGGATCAGCACGATGGGCAGGCCGCGCTCGGTGGAGAGCTTGTAGGCGAACCACATGACGACGACGGCGGTGAGCACGATCTTCACAACGAAGAGCCACATCGCCTCGACGGCCTGGTTGTAGGAGATGCGCGCACGGCGGGTGCGCACCTGCTGATAGGCGAAGCCGGCCACGCCGATACCGAAGATCACCAGAGTGAAAACGTCGAAGCCATTACCGCCCAGGAGACCGTTGAGGAAGCCGTTGGCGATGTTGTAGTAGCCCTTGGGGAAGGGCGAGAGCGAGACGTTGTCGAGAACCTGGTAGGTCAGGCCGCGGAAGAGGAGCATGCCGGCCAGGGTGACGATGAAGCCGGGGATGCCCACGTAGGCAACCCAGAAACCCTGGAACGCGCCGATCAGGATACCCATGACGAGGGCGGCGACGACGCCGACCCACCAGGGGTAGCCCTGCTTGATGACGAGAACACCACTGAGCGCACCGGTCACGGCCACGACCGAGCCGACGGAAAGGTCGATCTGGGCCAGGACGATGACGAAGAGCATGCCGATCGCGAGGATCAGGA
>ERZ773062.288-NODE-288-length-30381-cov-15.786421_pt1 | contig 30381 bp, 45 predicted proteins | sample MGYA00580626_ERZ773062 | MGnify/ENA primary metagenome ERZ773062 (study PRJEB29015, sample SAMEA2738003) | human oral metagenome | biome: human oral; feature: human-associated habitat; material: dental | place: China | collected 2058 ... | reverse complement strand
CCTCTTAAGCCTCTTGAGTAATCTTCCATTTTTAAATATGGAGCCGGTGGGAGTCTTTAAAATGTATTTTTATCAACATTTTTAAACCTTAGTACCTCCTTTAGGTACTCCCTTTTATTTACTACTCGCATTTAACTATTTAAGTATATCATATTTTTTGAAAGAATCAACAATTTGATTTTTTTCGTTACAATAGACAAATCTGAAATTTTCCGTTTAAACGAAAAAAGCCCTACCAGCGTTAGCCAGTAGGGTTGAATTAAATTTTAATATTTCTTTTTTTTATTTTGTCAGAGTTTCCGCTCTGTATTTTTATGACAGCTCGCCCCAAAGGTCGATTCTGTTGCCTGCTTCGTCCGTTTGGCCGATAGCTAAGTAATTACGATTGCCGGATTCTCCTACATAAGAGATCCAGCGATAGCCGTCATTAGACCCTTTAGAGTCGTAATGGACCTTTTCGCCCGGCTGATAGACTGCCACGATTTCGCCCGTCAAACTAGGTTCACGGCGGACATTAATTGGGCTATCGCCGACTGTGAAAGTAGCGTCTTCTGGATAAAATGGCGCTTCGTGGTTTTCCATGACCTCGGTAACAGCTTCTTTAAGCTCCTGCTTAGGCAATGACTCGCCTTTTGGACGAAAGGCTGTAGGATATAGGGTAGAGTAAGGGAAGGCAACAAGGTTAAATGCTCCGCCTCCGTTTGGTCCAGCTTCACCACCTTGGTTTTGGCCCAAGAACCAGCCTTGTGTGCCGTCAATATCAGCAACAAAAACAGCAACGTGAGAAACGGGCGTCCATTCATTTTCTGTAAAGATAGCGACTTCACCGCCTTCTAGGTTTTCCACTTCGTCGAAGTAGTCAAGAATACCGTTGTTATATCGCTGTTCCCAGATATCCTTAACATAGCCTGACACCATACAGTTAACGAACGGAACACCTAACCAAAGACAGTATTTAGCGTACCCGTCCCAACATTGCCAGCCAAAATAACCGTCAATGTCAAATCCTGAGCCTAAGACTTCATTTTGAAATAGTTTGATTTTATCCATCATTTGCCACCTTTCCAGTTGTTCTCCATTTGCTTGACCGCTGACTCAATATACAAGTCGAGGTCTTTCTCAGGCATATAAATGTTATATTTTTCAAGCTCGTTTAGGACCGCTCCTTTAGCCTGAGTAAGCTTTTCTTGGCCTTTATAGCCAGTTTCCTTTGATACCTGCTCAACCGCATTTACTGCATTTTTAGCCAAGATCTCAACAATCTTAATTGACTTCTCGCCCCCTTTAGCAATCAAGAAGTCTTTGACCGCTTTTACAGCGATTCCTGACAAAATAGCTAGTACACTAGCAACTGACGTTAATACGATGTTTTGAATTTCTTGCATGTTATTTCTCCTCTTTTGTATCTAACTTTAAAAATTTTTCGTAAAGCACCTTAATAGCACCATTTCCACCTAATTCCACATAACTTTCATAAAGTTTGGATAATTCCTCAATTTCATGTTGGTTTGTGTAGCCCCTCTTCAGGGCATTTTTTAAGTTCTCCTGCAATCGAAAACGTTGTAGACGTTGTAAGCCTTTGCCTATAATAGTCAAATTCTTACTATTTTCTTTTCCTATACTCTCGACATTAGTAACTGATTTCTCAATGTCGCTGATTTTATCAGATAAGAGACCGATTTGTTTATCGGTCTCTTTAGTATTTTGAGTGCTACGGTAAGAAAAATAGCTTGGAATTATAACGATTAAAATAGGACTGAGCTTATCAACAAAAGTTAAAAAGTCCAATTTCACCACCTCCAATCAATTCCAGGAATTAGACTGAAGGTTGTTCAGGCTTATGTTCTTTCGGCATTTCCCACTTCCATACAGCTAGTTTCCCATCTTGCGATAGCTTGCCTTCAAGCTCTTCCACGCTTTCGCCGTTGTAAGTGAAGTCTTGATTGACCTGCACCAGTACACGATTGCCTTCGCCGTATTTAGCGACATGATTTGGATTTGTCACTGCAAAAATATCATGTGCCTTATACTTCTTACCGACTTCTCCAAGATCTACCAGCTCCAGACCACGAGCATAGAGCGTTGGATCAATAGGATTATCTGTGTCGGTCACAGCCACAAGAACAGCCCAGTCCGCTACATTTTTGATGTTTTGGATTTGGATTGTTTTAGCTTGATTGTTTGTCTCAAGGACTTTAATCTGCTTGATAGCATTATTATTAGCTTCAATAGACTTATCTAGTTCTTTCTTGAGCGCTATGATAGCTCCAGACGGGTCCAGCTCCATCCGAACGATATTCAGCACAGCCTCAACTAGAGTAGCTTCATCTTCTTCAGTGCGGTTATTTGATAGAATTTCTTCAAATACCCGATACGGGAAGTCTTGCTTGATTGCTACTTTGGTCGTGTTTGTAATAGGGTCGAAAAATCTTGATTGTACTTTATAGTCCATTAAGCATTTACCTCATTTTTGTTTTTGATTTCTTCAAATAAGTCCTTTAGATCTTTATCAGATTCAAGAACAGAGCGATAGACTTCAACTTCTTCATAAAGTTGAGCTATTTTTTGTTGTGCGTCATTCAGTCGGACTTTATATTCGACCTCATTGAGTGTTTTATCACTGAGCTGTTGGTTTAACTCAGTGATGATTGCTAGTAAGATATTTTCTTCCATGTTATCCCTCTCTTATTTAAATTTATATTTACTAAGAATGCTACGAATATGGCTCTGAACGTTTGAATTTTTCAGATCCCAATTAACTTTTGATAATTGACCAAAACAAGTTAATATATCCCAAACGTAAGTACCAAGATTTACAGCATCTTTACCAATAAAGATGTTATCTATCCAAGCTCCTGAAAAGTGCTTGTCGCCACGGCCTAGATTATGCCGAATCCCTCTTTCGTTCATCGGGACCAGATACGAACTGCCATCTCTAGTATTATTATGGAATACCCAAGGACTTCTGTATCGACCGTTTGAATAGAGGGTGATACGGTCTGAGACGACTTCATAGAGTGATTCGTTTTCTGACCCGCTCTTCCCGGAGTAGAGACGGGTTCCAGCAAATCCCTCATTCTCAGTATTTTCCGTTTTGTCATGGTTAGTACCGATCACGATTAGGGCAGCCTTCGAATCTCTCACCCGCTCACCGATAAATCCGCCCTGGTTTAGCTTGATAAACTCTGATGATGTAGTATCATCAATCCGCCTGATGACTCCCGTGTTAGAGTATAAATTAATGCTTCCATCATTCAAATTAAAGTCAGTCGCTTTATTGATTGAAAGCAACCGACCGCCCTGCATCCGTTCAGCGCTGAAATCAATCGAGTTAATCTGAGTGATGAAGGCTCTCTGAGAAGTCAATTCTCGGATAAATGCTTGGTTAGCGATTAATTTACTGATCAAGGCATAGTCAACCTGGACTTTATCAGCAGTAACAGCGTTAGCTGCCAAAATTTCACTGGTCACCGAGCCAGCCTTAAAGTGACCTGTCTCCAGCGTACCCGTTTTAAGATGTCGGCCCAAAATAGACCCATCAACAATCATATCCCCTTTGACCTTGATTAATTTTGAAATCAAAGCAATAGATTCAGGATCCTGCACGAACAACGAGCTAATAGTCTTACCGTTGATGGTTTTTCCAACGCCAAAAGTGATTTGACCTGGTGTAATGTTTACATCCGTCTTTTTGATGGCATCATCAATTTGACTTGCCAATTTCTTCAACTCACCATCGACAGTCTGGCTATATTCTGCCATCTTTGTTTCCAGCTTCTTGCCCGCTTCGTCTTCTGCAGCCTGCCAAGGTCGCTCAATGGTACCCTCATAGACATCGACATCAGCGATATATAGCACAGACTCATTATCATCAGTCCTACCTTCATTGCCAAACCTCAAAAAGGCTTCGTCGTAAATTTCGGAATTGACCTTAAAATAAAACCTCTTAGCTTCATTACTCGGCAGCTGTATTTCTTTAAGTAATGTAATAGCTCTCTCAAACAGTTGAGCATATCCTCTTCTTCTAAGTAAAACTACTAAATCAGCACCTTTTAAATTCTCCGAACGAAAAAGCGTGACTCCAATTGTATAAGTAGTATTTTGCCTAACATCAAAGCGACGAGATGAAAGGAATTCCTGAAGAGTACTATTCCTATTTTTCAAAGCTATCAGTTTACGAGAACCGTTAAAATATAAAGGATTCGTCTCAATTTGCGCTGTTGGGTCTGAATCAGGAGAGATTTCACCCCAATTTTTTAGATTTTGCGGATCACCACTATTTAGGACAAGATTTTGTCCGCCAGTTTTTAGCTCTTCGAATTTTCGAGTAATTCCACGAGAATCTTCTTCGTATTTGGATTTTGATATATAGCCAGATTCTATATTTTCTCTAAAAGCAGTCAAGCTAGATGCCGTCTTATCTTCGATGTATTTTTTTAACGTCTCTTGACGTGTCCCATCAGCCTGCACATAAGACTCAAATGATGTGATTTTAGTCTCTAGACCTCTAGCGGTCTTTTCAAACTCAGCTTGGAATGTACTCGTGGCATCTTCGGGAGCTGGTTGCCATAAGCGGTCATTCATGCCTTCATAGAAATCTAATTCTGTCATAAATAGACCAGCCCAACGGCCATTGTCGTTTCCGACGTATTCAAATTGCAGGTAGCCTTCGTCAAACTCACCCGTCTCTACTCTTAGAGATTTCTTTGCAGTTCTCGTGTTACCAAAAATAGTATATGAGCTTTGAGAAAAGATTTCCTGTTTAACATCATAATCCGATGTAGAGCCTTTTCTACGTTTACACAGATAGATACTAAAACTATTTGAGTTAGTATCAAATCCTAAAACATTTAACCTGTAGGCTGTGTTGCGCTTTATCAAGAAGCGGGGACTCTTAACGATTACTCCAGGCCTCAATTCGAACATGCGTTTTTGCCCGTTTAGATAAAAGCTGTGATTGGAAAACCATAACTTATTATTATGTTCCCAATATTTCAACCCCTCATCAGCTCGTGAGTTTCGAATCATATTAGGACCGCTGCCTAAATTACTAGAAGTGAATTCCTCTTTAATCCCTTGAGCCGTCTGCTCTACATAAGCCCGATCAGCTTTGCTTTGAGTCGCCTTCACAAGATCAGAAATAGCCTTATTGGTACTTTGCTCATAATGGGATTGCGCACCGGAGATACCAGCAAATTTGCTTGCAGTCGATGCCTTAAAGTTATCCATTTCTTGTTGGATTGCAGTATTCATCTCTGACAACCCGTTAGCAGTAACCTTAAGATCCTCTACCTTGACCTCGATGCCATTGTATTTAGCTTTGAATTCTTCTACAATTTCATCTTTATTGGCCTTGTTAGCAGCTTTTATTTTTTCAGAGATTTCAGCATTAATCTCTTCCTTGACTACTTCTGCTTTAGCTTTGGCCTGCTCGATTCCGTCAGTAATGTCCTGCTCCAGACTTTTAGCTTTTTTATCATACTCTGCATTAGCATTATCGATAAGTTGCTGAACTTTCGCATCATAAGTAGCATCATGACTAGCAATTTTGTCTGCCACAGAATCATTAATGATTTGTCCAATAACTCCGCCAAGCGATCGAGAAATTTTACCAAAGCTTATTTTTTTCAATTTCTTGGCCATTGGACTATAGCTATACTTTGTGATTTTCTTTCGGATATCTACATTGTACAGCTCGTAATAGATTGATGCAGTATCAAATAGATTAACCGGTTGGTCTGCTTGACCGATAACATTAATCTCTAGATTCTCTTCAGGTAGATCACACAGACTTGATTGGAAGTATCTCTTACCATACTCTTTCAAGTCATCAAGAGTTTTAACATCCTGATCTTGGACTTCCATGTCATACTCGTAGATATGCTTATATTTATCTACCAGCGGACTGTCTACAGTGACTTCAAGAACTTTTTCTTTCTCACCCTCGCCAGATGCAGTAATGACCTTGCGGAAGTGGATTCTTGTTTTAAGAGACATTGTAGTGGTCGATTCTTTGTACTCAGACAGATTCTTTTTGTACATAAAAAGAGATTGATTTTCAATCCCTCCATTTTTCAACAACCTCACCGAGTATTTATCACGGATCAAATCCCCGCCCCATTGACCAATAATCGAGTGTTGACCCTTTGTGAGTGCATCAATTACAGATACATTATCCAGTCTAAGAGTATGCTTGTCTTGGATGTCCGAGAAAAATGTAAAAGGACATTCTCTTTTCAGTCCTTCTACCAGCTTATTCATGACTGTCATCCCGTTTGCTCGATCAACATCAATCTTACGGACACTGTGACCATTTAGCAAGGTTGCCACCTGGTTAGCATATACAGTAATATATCCATGTCCCTTTTGGACGTCAATAATGACAAATTCTTGCTCACCAGATAGATCATCAGCAAGCAGATGCACTTCGTTCTTTAACGAAGCCCATTTTTCGTCACTGACAGGGTATTTAAAGGACAATTGATAAGTATTATTTGCTTCTTGACTGATGTCGTCTTCAAAGCAAAAATTAAGAGGGATATTACCCTCTTTTAAATAAATCAAATTCGATACCTCCAATTCCCTTGAATTTTAATTTTAGATACATTTCCTGCAGTCGTAATCCCACTGATACCAGGTTTTAATTCAAAAAATGGACCTCTTATACGGATAGTATTTTGCAATTGCCCATTTAACGTATAGACATTTTGTTTGCGTTGCCTGCAGTCAATTTTAGCCCCACCAGAAAGATTCAAAACCATTGTTTGGTTTCCAATGGTTAATGTCACTTCACCTTGACCCTCAATCGTGATGATAGGCTCTGAGTAGACCGTCCCTGGGTTGGTTACTGTTCCACTGCTACCCAAAATAACCTCTTGGACATTCTTAGTATACCTGAAAGGATGTTGATAGACCTTGATGCTTACAATCCAGTTATTTTGGCCGTGAAGCGATATTTCCGAATCCAACAGATCGGCATAGTGGATACTATCAGGCTGATAACTAAATTCCAACACATTGTCAATCTTATTAAATGCATTGATGATTGCCTGAGCGTCCTCGTATCGTTTCACGAAAACTTTCAACGTCCGTTCATAGCCATCATAAGCACCATCTTCGATATTGTACTGACCATTGGTCCCGTAGAGTTTCTTCTGCTCATCGTAGCGAGGGATAGCGCCTTTAATATCTCCAAAATCAGTTACTACACTATCCACTATAGTGCTAGTGTTAAATGTATTGATAATCAGATAATTTACTGCCATCAAATCCCCTCTCTAGCCATGATCTGTCCCTGACGTTGATAAGCATTAATAGCTAATTTCTCACCATCCAAGTAAGTGTTAGAGTCTTTATTTGATATCTTCTCAAGCCACACATCTAAACTTGACCTTAGAATGGCAATCTCAGATACCATCTTAGACTCTGCAGTTTCGTATTTGCTGTTCGGCATTTGAAGTGTAGATGTGATATTGCGATTAAAAGCAGTATCATTTCCAAAATCAAAACCGTCTCCAGAAACGGCATCTGAAATCCAGCCGGCAACTCCTCCAACTGTTTTTTGGACGCCTTTGAAACTCTCTTGCAAAGAATCATCAAATCCGCCCATGATTGCCTTACCAGCAGGGATCAGCAATTTCCGGTCATAAGAAATTGGTCCTTTGTGTTTCCGGATCCAGCCAGCGATACCGCCAACAAAATCCTGAATACCACCCCAGACAGCTTTTAGACCGCCAAGAAATCCATTCATGATCGCCTTACCAGCGCCAGCCAAGTCAATATGTGCCAAGCCGCTAAATAGACTTTTAACACCATCACAAAGATTTTTAACGCCATTTTTCATGCTGTCCCAAAACCCTTGCGCCCCAGAAACCAATCCGTTAATTATATTTAAAGTCCCTGTTTTGATGCCATTCCACATGTTTGTTGCTGTGGATTTAATGCCGTCCCAAAGTCCAGCCATAAACCCCTTAAATCCATTCCATGCGGCTTGAGCGCCAGCAATAAAACCATCAATAATGGCTTTTATGCCAGAACAGATACCATTCCACATGCTTATGGCTGTTGATTTAATGCCTTCCCAAAGGCCAGATAGAAATCCTTTAAATCCATCCCATACAGCTTGAGCACCTGCAATAAAACCATCAATAATAGCTTTAATACCAGATGTGATTAGATTCCATACGGTCTCAGCTACAGATTTAATTGCATCCCATACCCCAGCAAGAAATGCCTTAAGCCCTTCGAAAGCCCCAGTGAAGAAACCAATAATTGTATTAATAATCCCTGAGAAGAAAGTACAGATACCATTCCAAACAGTTGAAATGGCGTTCTTAATACCATCCCAGATTAGTCCCAAATCCTCACCTAACTTCTTAAAATCAAGTGTTACCAAATCAATGATAAACAGGACAGCTCCTAATACAATACTTTTGATCAACTCCCAAGCACCAGTAAAAATTGTCTTAATTCCATCAAATACCTGAGAAATACCATCTTTCATGCCATTCCATATGCTCATAAAGGTATCGACAAAAGGTTGAACAATAGCTAAAACAGCGCTGGTAATAGAAGCCCATGCCGTAGTTGCTAAGCTAGTGATTGATTCCCACAATCCAGAGAAGAAATCAGAAATCCCTTGCCAGGCAGATTTAATTCCTTCAATCGTTCCATTCCAAGCGTTTGAAGCTCCATCAGAAATACCACTCCAAAGACCAGAGAAGAATTCTTTGATTCCTTGCCATGCTGACTTGATACCATCAATGACACCATTCCAAACTGCTACCACTCCATTCCAGAGATTGATAGCTCCATCAGAAATTCCTTTCCAAAGACCAGAGAAGAATTCAGCAATTCCTTTCCATGCGGATTTTATCCATGATACAAAGCCACTCCAAATTTTACGACCTGTCTCGGTTTGCGTAAAGAACCAAGTTAATGCAGCAACTACTGCTGTGATTGCAACAATCCATGCTCCAACAGGATTACCGGCAATTGCAGCATTAAAAGCCGCTATTGCCCCTTTTACTGCTGTGATTGCTTTTTTAAAATCTAAGATAATTGCTTTTACGGTAGTAACTGCTTTAAATGCCATAAACCCGGCTAAAGCTCCAGCTAATGCCGATTTAACTAAGTCCATAGCTATTTTGTTTTCGTTAATCCATTTGGTAAAATCTTTTAATTTCTCAGATGCAGCCCTCAAAAATTTAGTAAGACCTTCAAATGCTGAAGCTATCAAGTTCACACTTTGTTCGCTTCCACCAATCCCAAGTAGATCACTGACAAAGCTTCCTACAATACCAGCGATATTCCCGATGGTAGCCCCGATATTCTCAAAGGTGACACGGATATTTTCGCCAATGTTTACAATGCTACTAGCTGTCTTTTCATCGATACCCAAGTAGCTTTTTAAAAAGTCAACATTGTCCTTTTTGTTCATGGAACCAAATATCATATCGAACAATGTATTTGCAATTGCGCTTATATCTGCAAAAGTGTTATACACCCATTCAAGGATTGGCTCAGCAACGCCCTCGCCAAAAACAGCAGTAAGACCATCTTGCAAGATTCCATAAATAAGGTGAGGAATCCCTTTCAAGACATTCCCGATCATAGGAATAAGATTTCCAACCAAAAATGTCTTCGCCGTTTCATATAAACTATGAAGCGATGGGCCAATATCTTTCCCAAGCGCCAAATTACCCAAAACATTTTGAGCAGCAGCCTTCATCGCAGAAAATGATCCTGTAAAGGTAGTTGCCGCTTCTTTAGCTGTCGTACCAGTAATGTCTAGATTTTCTTGAATGGCATGGATTGCCTGATAAACGTCTGACAAATTATTAATGTCATACTTAACACCAGTCAGCTTAGTAGCATCAGCTAGCAAGCGCTCCATCTCTGTCTTGGTACCACCATACCCTAGCTTAAGGTTATCCAACATCGTATAATTTTGCTTAGCAAACCCTTGATAAGCGTCCTGAATACGATCCATGGAAGTACCCATCTTATTGCTGTTATCAGCCATGTCAATCATGGCCATGTTAGCTACATCTGCAGCCTTTCGAGTATCGCCACCCAAAGACTGCAACAAGCTTGCACTAAAACCAGTAACATTTTCCATGTAGGCATTGGCCGAAAGACCTGTCGTTTTATACGCTTCGTTAGCATACTTCTTAACAGTATCCGCTGACCCTTTGAAGAGTGTTTCAATACCTCCTAAAGATTGCTGAAGATTTGCACCCTCCATGATAGAAGCAGAGAAGAACTTCCCTATCCCAGCAACTGCAATAGCTTTTTTAGCTAGGCTGACCATTCTTCCCCCTAGAGTTTCACCAGCGCTTTGCCCAGCAGATTCTACTTCTGGCGAGATAGCAGCTTTAATCTTCCCGCTGATTCCACGAGCTGAAGGCATGATCTGCACATAAGCTTGGCCTAATTCTGTTGCCATTAACTACCTCCTCCAATTTTTTTCAACATTTCATTTCTATAGTTTTCAAATTCCTCTCCAGATGCAAATGTCATCTGCTCCTGCTCCTCTTCGACCTTCGTCAACTGATCAACCATTGATACAGGACGATTAATCCCATTCTGGCCATCCTTTGTCTTAAACCAAACTAGCATAGATAATCTATCTAAAATACTTGCCTGGATGAGTAACTGCATTGAGACATTCTGCCCTGACATTGCGACTTTGATCCTCGAATCCTCACGCAATCCATACGAAAAAACAGCTACCTGATAGGCAGGTAGCTGTCTGTAGTCATAGATTTGATACGTTTCAGCTAAATCACAAATCAAAGCATCCTCATCTGTCTGAATCATTCTAGAGAGGGCTACTATTTTTTTACTGACGGAGATTCAAAGATATCTGTGATTTCTTTCATCAGCTTGTCAGTTGATACCATTCCATCTTCGTCTCTGACATGGTTTTTCAAGTCTTCCGCTTGTTCTCCCAAAAGCAATTTCAAGAGTTTTGGTACTAACAGAGGATTGCTATCAATTTCAGCTAAAACCTCAAGTACTTCGTAGTTCTCCATTCGTTTTTGACTAATATCAAACTCAAAGCCTGTTGAAGTAGTCCCTTTAAACGATTTAATTTCAGACATATATTATTCTCCTTTGATATATTCGTAGTGAGTATCACCTTCAGAATTTGGAAATGCTGTAAGTGTTGTTTGATAGCCAACAGTCTCAGCATCTTTGTAAGAGATAGTTCCGATGGATGTAACCTTACCTTGAGGGATAACAATCCGCTTAAATGTACCATCTTTCAGAATCATATCAACTACCACACAATGACTAGCAAGTTCTTTCGAATTGGCCTTAATAGTGATACCTGTCTTAAGATCTCCAGATACATTGTCAGCTCCGTAGATTTCTTTTAACACATTTAGATTCAATGCTTCGATCAAAGTGTAGTTAAAAGTATCAGGCTTTTCTGTCAGTGAAGAGTGCACGATGTCACCGCCCCAAGCCTTCACGTTTTCGGATTCAGGAGAGTTTTCATTTTCCAGTCCATCTTCTGAAATATAGCCGAGCGATACAAATTTCTTGTCCAGCGCTGAGGTCGCATCTGTAGGCAATGCCGTACCAGCTGGCGCCGAATAAATTGCTCCGCCCACTTTAGGCTTAGCAGTCGTCACCAATGATGACGAAGTTGTTGATGTTGTTTGTGTAGTCTGTGTAGTCTGAGCTTCTGTTCCCATTCCATTCTCCATTTCTTAAAAATAATTAATATCAAATACCGCTTGATAACGATATTTTTTAATTTCGGTATCTGTAAAGTTGTAGTCGCTATTCAGATGAACTCCGCTGATTTCATTCAGTTCAATCATGTCATGAATGACTTGTTTAACTTTTTCGTTTAATTCAGCAGCTTTTTGTAAGCTACCTGCATAACTTTGAAAAGCAAATGTAGCAGATTTTGCATAATTCTTATTAGCTCCTCTAGTTTTTTCAACAATGACAAATTCTTTCGGCATTATCGTCTCATGCTCAAAAAATGACGGAACAGACAAATGACCGTCAAGATATTTTTTAACTATAATCTCAATCATTTATCTCACCGCCTTCAAGAGAGTGTTGTTTTTTAAGTTGTCCTTTTTGGCTTTTCTGGTTTTAGCTGATACAGAGGCATTAGCACGATTCTTACCAACATGGATATTTTTTATATACCCATCACCGCACCTATCTTGTATATCTGATGCATATTGAGAAAGGACCTTCTGCATAGGACCTGATTTCATTAATTCAGATACTCCAGCACGGTTTAACTTAAAATCCGAATTACCCATAGCGCTCCACCATCACTTTCTTATTCCAGCTCAAAGGAATCATTTCCTCAATGCCTTCCAGTGGAATCCCAAAAGTTTTCCAACGCTTGCCAAAAAACATAACTTCTTTATTCTCCCAATCATGAGTATCACCCTTGGGAATAGCTAGAGTGTATTCTGCCTTTCTTCCGGTCAAGTTCATTTGACTCGTGACATCATCAGTTGAGGTAGGAGAAACGAGGACATTATCAACTGGAGTTTCGATCTCCTCAAAAATGGGATGACCGAAGTCATCCCTTCCTTTTTCTTTGGTCTCGATAAGAGTAACTGTAATTCCTTTAATTCGTCCCATAAAGTTCAATCACCCCATATCTTTGCTTTTTCAAACCCAAACGCTTCAACTCCGAATCCTTAATGAAGAGTCCACCACCAGGAACCAAATAGGAACCACTAAATGAATATCCCATAGCTGACTCAGCCATCTGAGTCATCGGCTCCTGATCTGTTGAGGTCATCAAGGTACGAGCTACCACATCTACAGTTACAGATTTCACGACACTTGAATAAGATGGGCTCTCAGCTACCATCTTATCCAAATCCTTGCTGACTTTCTTAGCTTCCTCACGAAGAGAGTCTGACACTATTGACAACAGTGCCTCTGCTCTCTTTCGTTCATCAAATTTCAAGGAACGCCACAAAGTTTCAAGGTCTTCTACTGTTGCAAATATTGTCATTTTAACTACCCTTCATGTTGTTCTAAAAGAGCAAGCAAGTCAGCCTTCTTAGCTCCTTTGTCGTATTCGACACCCAGCTCATCTAAGCGGGCTTTAATTTGGGATACAGTCAGATCTCCCTGATTGTCTGCTGCTTCCTGAGAATCCACTTTCGTAACTTGATCAGCTGGAACCCAGTCACCACCACTAATTGCATTTTCAGTAATGATAGAAGCTCCTGTTTTTACATTAATGTATTCCATACACTACCCCGCTTTCACAACACGAGCAAAGCTGTTTTTGTCCAAAATTCCCCATCCTAGATAGATTTCTGCACGAAGATAGACTTGGTTATAACCTTTCAAATCTTTTCCAGAATTGTCTGGATCACCATATCGAATAACTTCGAGTGGAACTTGCTTAGCATATCCCCATTTCACCATGTTAGCAAAGTCGCCAACAATAGCAACATCCTTGTTGGTTCCAACATTAAGACCAACTGTAGTGTTCACATCTACAGGTAGACCATTGATAGCCCCTGGATTTGCTCCCCAAGCCAATTCTGGATAAAGACGCTCATTAGCTGAGTTCTTCATGCTAGCAAGTGCACTTGCAAATGTAGTATCAATGGCCATACCGCTAACAATATTATCAGCGCCTTGGATCATCTTCACTGCATCTTCGACATTGGTGTCTGGATCGCTTATTGTAAAGTTCACTGTCTGAGTGACTGCCTTATCAAAGCAGTTATCCCCAATAACAGAAGATTCTTGTTTAGTACGTGGATTAATACCATGGAAAGCCATGATATCAATACCACGAGCTACTTTATTAGCAAACCCTTCATTGAATGACTTCAAAATGTCAATTTTAGCTTCTTCTGACGCATAAACGAACTCATCAGATACACGAGCGCCATATTCGATTTTAATAGGCACAATAGTTACAGGTTCCAGACTTGCGCCACCATGTGTTTTCTTGCCATTTTCTGCAACAATATCTACATCAGAATCCAATGTAAATGTGAATTCCTTTAATCCATTAAATGGGATAGCTTGTTGATTAGACAATTTAGCCAATGAACTGTGACCCTTAACTTTGTTGATAAGGTCTGTCACAAGCATTGGGTCAAATAATGTTCCTCTTGATAGTTGATCTGTCATATATTATTACTCCTTTAATCTTCAAAAACTAAACCTTGTACTAGGTTTTTGTAAGATGTATTTTCAGTTTTTTCTAAAGCAGGCTCTAGATTTCGCATTGGTGCGACATGTTCAGTAGGTTTCACGAAAGATGCCATGCGCTCTGCATCTGCCGTTAAACTTTCTTCATCGGCACCCTGCAAACGATCTGCAAGGTCGTAAGGCAATCCATGCTGCAAAGCAATCCGAGTCCGCAGGCTTGCTGTCTCATAACCAGCGATTTGCTTCTGCATTTCTTCAAGTTGCTTATCCGAATCCGCCTTGCTTTGATTAGTAGCTTCAATTGTTGACTTCAAGCCAACATTTTCTTCTTCCAATTCGGTCACACGAGATTTAAGCTGATCATAGTCTCCATACTTCTCTTTTTCACGAGATAAGCGGGCCTTAATGGCAGCATCAAATTCTTCTTGTGTAGTGATTGGTTTAAATTCTGACATTCTCATGTCTCCTTTCTCCTGCTTCCCCGGCAGTTCGGTAATTTTTAAGCATCAAAAAAAGCAGTCATAAGACCGCTTGTTTTAATAACTGATTTTTTGCTTTTTCTTAGGCTTAGCCGTAGCACAAGCCCAGTGCGCAAGCAAAGCACTGTCCATCAACGAAATATCCATATCGTCAAAGTGCGATCGATAGCCAAAACCACCATTTGAGCCAATATTCCGCTTATCGCAGTTAGTGGCTACTTTAGACAATGACGGCTGACCAGAGTGACAAATGGTTTTCTGGTAAATTCCCTGTTCCCAAAGAGCGTTGGCCACGATGATTTCTTTCACCGTAGGTAGAATCACATTCTTGATTCTGTAGTCCTTCAACTCTTCGTCCAAGATCTTTTGACCACTAGCTCCATCGACTACGATTTGAGCTACATCTGCATGACGCAAAAAGGCAACCATCCATTCATTACCATTACGAACGGATTGACAATCAACTGTCTCAACAAAGAAACGGCCATCTTTGGTCCGTGCAGCAATACTCAATGCTACGTTCGTTCCATCTTGACCGTACTTGATACCAACAGACAGCTTGCCGGATAATTCCGGAACATCGTCCACCTTCAGCTCATTCCACTCAGTTTCAGAAATAGCAGATTTTTGATTATAGGTTGGCCAAAATCCCAAACGTTGAATGTTATGGTCCAGCTTATCCTCACCAAGCTCTGCTTCAATCTTCCGCTCATTTAAGTGGTAGCCCATGGATGGATTGGAATTATACCAAGCCTCCACATCGTCGATTTCCTTTTCATCAGAAACCGACCACTCAGCCCAGCCAGAATACTTCCCTTTCCCAAAAAGGCAAGTCTCACGATATTTAGTAAAGACCGTACCACTCGACACAGGCGTCGGAGGTGTCCCACACATGATTGTGATAGGATTCTCACTATCTGTCACCGTGTATTTTAAAGCAGATTCTTGCTCGGTCGTGTATTCCTGAGCCTCGTCAATGATCAGCATATCAAACCCTTCACCAAGACCACCATTTGATGTCCTGGTACGGAATTGGACAACACCACCCGTTGAATAAAGTTCAATCCGCTCCTGCCCTTTCGCTCGAATGGAATTAAAATCCTCTCCATCCACATACCCCATTTTTTCAAGGTATCTCTTGACCTTTTCAAAAGAAGCGTGAGATGTAGAAATTCGATGCGCCGTATGAAGGATATTCAATCCCTTGTGAAGCGCCCAAATTTCAGCTATGTAGAGGATTTCAGACTTACCATTACGCCGAGGAATAGAGTAGCCAAACTTTTGGTGTACCCAAAGCCCATTTTTGTCTACCGCCATCAAAGGCAATAGCAGGTTTTTCTGCCAAGCATAGCAAGAAAGCCCTGTCCGCTCGTAAAGTTCAATCGCTTCTTTAGCTTTTGAATTTTTCTTGACGTATTTTAAAATCACCGATTGAGTAGGATTCTGATTGCCAAGTTTCTTCCTCGCCATTCTAATTTCCTTTCAATCGTCATCGCATGATAACCCTCTCGCTGGGAGATATCGGATCACCTCCAAATCTAAACCACAATAAAAGCACCCTTTCGAGTGCTTAAAATTACTATTTTCGGTCTAAAAAAAACTCAGCCCAAAATGGATTTTCTTTATCAAAGATTTCAACCTCTTCTAAAGTCATATTATGAGGATAATCTTCAAAAAGGTTATAGAACTTTTTCTTATCAAATGTAAACAACATCAATCCTCTAGCAAACCATGACGTATCAACCCACCAAGTTTTATCGCCATCATTTTCTTTATAGCAATATTCGGACCAATTTACTTCTTCATAATCACTTTTCATGGCCTTCAATTCCTTTCATTTGCTTAGAACCAGCTGTGTTAATGAAGCTCAATAAATTATGGAACTCAGGATTATCTTTCAATGAATTTGAATCGATGATATAACTATCCACTTCATATTTTCCATGTCTGGTACTATGTGTTTTTTTACACTTGAATCTTTCTTTCAGAACAACATTATCTAATGGTTTAAACCCGTTTGATATTCTGGATTGCAACTCCAAATATTCGAAACGTCCTTCATTTTTTCTTATGATAGCCGCATGTCTACCAGTCGCTAAGTAATATTCTTTATCGGCTTCTACCTTTCCCAACAATTCTCTGACTGCAGTAAAGTCATTCGTGTTTTTAACGACATGCATTTTAACACCAGGAAGATTTCCTATCATTTGTATTCTACTGTCTCTAGAGAAGAAGTCACAGCTTTTACCTCCTCGAAAATCTAAAACAGTATAACCGCCTTTATTTCCAATATAAGCAAATGCTGCTGACGAACATGACCCTTTTGTTTTATCGCCGCCACTAACAGCATTGATCATTTGTTCCTCAGTTAGTTTTTCACGACTTTTTTTGATAGGATTCGAGGAAATTCCTTCTTGAAGCGCAAGTTTTCTCACTTCGCTCATTTTAGTTTTTCCATTGATATCTTTTCTTGCTTCTATCTTATCACTTTCATCTGTTTTTCTCCAAATTTTGCTCCAAATATCTTTAACTTTCCCGCTTTTTGGATCATAGTCAACAGTACAACGACAATGTTGATGCCTCCTATAAACATTTCTTGGAACTCTTGGATATTTATAGCTACCTTGTACTTCTTGACACCAATCACAGCAATGAAAATAAGATTTTCTAACAATTTCAGGTTGTAATCCAGATTTGTAATGAAACTCCGCATTTTTTTGAATACTATCATCAATGATAGATTGAGAAAAATTAACGATAGGCTCACCAAACAACCAACTGACATCTTCAAATTTTTCTTCAGATGCCAATCGATTAACAATGCCAGCAATTCTATCCTGATTCAATTCAGGAACTTGCACTTTCAAACTGATTTTTGCATCTGTATTCAGTTTCTTCTGTACATCTCTCGTATAACCGCTTATTATCTCATAATTACGCCCCAGAACGTCCGACAACAACCGTTGAGCGATATTGTAATACATTTTTCCATCTGGCAATTTATCAGCGATTAAAGAAGCCCCTAGAGCCTTAGAAAGAATTTCTCCGACCTCAATAGCAAACTCATTTGCTGTTTTGTAGGTTGCTTTTTTGGATTCCAACGTGGCAAAAGCATTTCTGACAATCTCACTCTTGCCAAAATCACTCTCAAATCTCTCTTGAACTTCTTGAAGAATAGCGGGTAAAACATCATGTTCCATCTGATTCACCTTCATTCACAACAGGCACAGCAGACATATCACCCGCAATTCCTGTAAGATCACGAATGGTTTCAGCGTTGATATAACCAGGTAAAGCCTGATTCAGCTTGATAGCACCATCACCAATCATAGTTAGCATGTTTGCATCGGCTTCAAATAACGGCTCCCATTTAACGGTTGTTCGAACAAACTCATTTCTTTCATAATGGAATTCATCACGCAAGCACGCTGCAACATAGGCCACATTAAGCAGACCAGCTCCTAATGACCTCTGAGCTTTCCGACCAGCCAAACGCAAATTCTCATGACTAGCCTTGATAGCTTCTACAGATGATGGATTATCAGACACAAAGCCCAAATCATCCAAAGTCAAGCCCATTTCACCAGCAAAACCAGCAGCTGCAGTCCTTAATTGCTCAGTAAATGGCGTCATACTTGCAGTGGTAAATTGCCCGATACTTGGTTTTTCTCCGTTATCACTAGCTGAAATGGTTAGCAAGCTCGAAACTGTCGCTTTCCATTTTTCCAACGGCTCAGCATCAGGATCTAGACCGATGATGTATTTTTGTGGCCAAGAGTAAAACTCAGCAGTAATATCAGCCCGTTCTAATGTCCTCTTGGCAAATTTTTGATAATACATCCCTGCCCTAGTAATCCGTGACCGACCAAAAGGACGAACGGCATCAGGTCTATGAATAATAGGCACAAGAAGAGGAATATTAGCAGGATTTTCAATCGAGTAAGGCTTGTCTCCTTTTGGTAGAAAACGAGTTTCATTAGGCTTAAAATAAGCTTCAAGAGTAGGCGAGCCGTAATCATCTCTAGATAAAACAGCATAGCCTTCTGTCAGCAATCCAGTTATTGGATCAATAACACCTGTTGCGTTACTTGCTTCAATGACCTGAAGTCTAACTTCCTCATTTTTTCCTTTCGAAATGTAAACAAAACTACACGAACCAATCAACGCGGACAAAATAGCACTGTCAAAAAATATATCAGGGTTATTTTGTCGAAAAATATCTGTCACCTCAAAAATATCATTCCCAAATTCTCGAAATACTAATCTATCTGCCAGACTATCAACCCCTTTTGACGTCCAACCTAAAGTTGATTTGTACTGAGCACGGACGTGCGCTGGAATTGTGATACCAATTTGTGGCTCGTAATTCTGCATAGCATAATACTTATATCTCAAATTAACTCTAGCTCTGCAAGATTCTAGTTTTCGTCTAAGATAATCAATTCCTCTTAATTCCAACTCATTCTCCTTTCATCTTGAGATTTGGCGAGAGAAAAAATGTACAGTGACGGCGTGAAGCTCGGCCGAGCCGTTGGGGAGGGAGTAACCCCCCACCTTTGGCAATTTTTAAAAATTTTAAAATTTTTATTTTTTCTCAAAAAATCTTCAAAATTATTATTTTTTTACTTTTTTAAAAAAATTACTATTTTTTTATTTTTTTAATTATTTCTATGAATTTTTAAAAATATTTTTAAAATCATTTACGATCTGTATTTAGTCCAGTCTCTGCTCTGTGGTAGATTCCTGTTCCCAACAACCGAGCTACCCGTCGATTTATCGTCAGCGTACAACTTATCAGACTTTTGTCTGTTGCATTGCCAATGCGACAGCTGCAAGTTCTTGATGTCAGATGGATGACCGTTCCTGTTAATTGGGATGATGTGATCAATAACTGGACTTAGTGGATGCGGGTATTTCAGTGACTTATCCACGGGGAGTCCGCATATTCCACAGGTGTTTCTGGTTTTAAGAATAATCTTCTTATTTTTTTCAAAAGCTACTCGATGTGGTCCCGTTCTATCTTGCCGTAGGTTATTCATTGATGGGGGGCCTTTCTTTTTTAGGGTAGGGGGTGATATTTTTAATATCATTTTTTAGATAAGCCAGGGTGTTTTTTTTATCAAGCCTACCCCATTTTTTTATTAAGGGGGAGGGTACTTGAATTTAACATATCTTATATTCTGTTAATTTAAACTATAGGGCTTTCTTCCTTACTCTCTCATGAGATATATTTGATTTATCTTAATGTGAATTTACTTTTTTTTATTATGTTAAATAGATACTGCTAATAGCTGAAATTCAACATGCTATTATCCAACTCATCCTGCTTAAATCCTATATATCCCAAAGTGATGTCAGGTGAAGAATGGTTGAACAATTCCATCAATATTCCTACATTTTGATTCTTTCTGTAATGGTGATAACCGAAGGTCTTCCTCATAGAGTGAGTTCCGATATTAGTAAGCCCTGTATGTTCTCCTGCATCTCTCAAAATCTGGTAAGCAGCTACCCTGCCAATATGCGTTATTCTCAACCCTTCACTATTTACTTTCTTTCTTGATGGGAAAAGATAATCATAATCTTTCAGATCATTCTCTTTAATATAATGATCAAGGGCTTTTCTCAAGGCAGGATTAATAGCAAACCTTTTAGTCTTCCCAGTCTTACGTTCAGTTACTTCAATATGACTCCCTTTCACACTTTTGACTTTTAACGGAAGGATGTCGCTGATGCGCATACCTGAATATAATCCAGTGACCATCAAAACATAATCTCGTTCATTCTTATCTTTTAGATAATCCTTCATGCGTTCGATATCATCTGTATCACGGATTGGTTCTACTTTTCGCACATCCTCACCTCCATTCAAAATGAAAAAGGCAGGGTGTTCCTGCCTAGTCCTTATTATTCGATAATACTAGTATAACACCATTTTTTCAAAACAATCTCCGCATTTACTCCGCATTTACTCCGCAATTACTCCGCTTTTCAACAACTAACACAGCATTTCTATATTGTTCAGCAAAAGCTAGCAAAGCCAGGTTCCTCATCTCAAAATATCTCGTATTTTCAATATGTAGTAGCCTAGCAATCTCATTATGTTGTAATTTAGGCTGCCTAACATATCTGTTAATTAAAATACAACGATAATCCGTATCAAATATATTACTAATAGATTGCTCAATAGCTTCCAGCTCAGAGGTCGCATCTGCTCTTCGAATCCCTAATTTTTCGACTTGCTTGCTTGGACCTCCTCCGCCTCTCGGTTCAATCGTGAAACTTTGAGTGATTTTTTGTTCAAGCGACTCACAAGCAATGATTTTCCAACGATGATATTCCTCAAGCTTCGACTCTGCCCGTCTAATTGTCTCTTGCTCATTGATTTCGGGTAAAAGCGGTATTCCTTCTGGACTATATTCCATGATACCTCCTTAAGCTACTTTTGGATTGGAACCAATCGGACAGACTCTTTCCATTTGATAAGCCTTCCGTCATTATCATTATTATGATACGGTGGAAGCCTTGCGCCTTCAACTTCTCGATAGACAACTTTTTCTATTACTTTTACAAGTGGCATCTTCTCCTCCCTTTTATTAACCCAGCCGATTAGCCAGGCGGGGGGGGGACATCATATATTCTAGCAATCACTTCAATCTGCTTGATTGATGGAGTTCCACCTTTTTCATAAAGACGGATAGAACTTTTAGATATCCCCGTCTCATTTGAGACGTCACTTACAGATAAGCCAAGATCTTCTCTCAACTCTTTTAACCTTAATTCCATTTCTGACCTTTCTCTTAATAATACTTTCTTCTCTGGGATTTCATTCCCTCGAACGAAATCCCGTGATCCTTATCAACACCTTTGCAGATTCGATCCATAATAGCTTGTCCATATACTTCACCAATCTGCGCACTACTTTTGAGATTGCTTGTAATAATCGTACAATTACGATTATCAAGGATTGAAAATAGGATTTCCTTGCTCCAATCTGTGACCTTCTCTGTGCCTAAATCGTCTAGTACCAGATATGGTACTTTCGACAAACGAGCGACCCACTTTTGCTGAGTCTGGTCTGATGACCCGAAGTCACTTCTGATTCTAGCAAGTAGTTCTGGTATTTTGATAAACATCGCATGCTTTTTAGTCTTATCTGAAACCTGCTTAATAATGCCATAGGCTAGATGACTCTTCCCAACCCCTGCAGGACCAAGAAATAGAACATTATTTGTATCTCCAGCAACATAGCCATCTGCTATTCTGATAGCAGCATTAAGCTTATCCTTCTGACTTTGATCAGTGACTTGGTAATTGCCAAGAGTTGCCTGCTTTAATTCAGAGTTTACAATTGAAGAATTGAATAGGACATCAATTCTTCTAGCTTCCAGACGTTTATCTTCCTGCTCCCAAAACTCATCTTGAAGTTTTTGTTCATCTTTCTCAATCAGCTCTTTAGCACAGGCGAAACAAACCTTCTTATCAACACCTTTGATGACAAATATTTGTTCCCCATGTTTCGAACAAACCTGATCGCAAGAAGTCAAGTTTTGTTCCACATAATTATATAAACTCATGCACATCCTCCAGATCTACTACAGTCCATCATGAAGGCTAACTTCCCAAGCACTGCACGAGGATCAGGATGATTTATCATCATATCTTTTTGCATTTCTCCAAGCGGATAAAATTGCTTTTCGAAGGCTTCAATCACTTCTTGTAAACTAACCATTTTAGCACCTCAAATTCCAATATCATTATCTGGCAAAACCTGCGCTTGTTTTATCGGCCTTTCATTTAGATAGCCTTCAAACTTTGTTCCAAACAAAGTCTCAGGTCTAAGATACTTGCTCATATTTGTATCATGTAGCCATTGACTGACTTTTAAATCAATCACTTGCTTGAAATCTTCCAGAGTATAGCCCTCATTTAATCGTGATTTCACAAAATTGACATTCTTTTCAACAAATTTAAAGGATTTTCCTGTTTTTTGATTTAGATAAGCGATTGGAATTCTAGAAGCATAATTTTTAGGCTTACTTTTTTGTACCTCTACAAGAGCATCATCATTTAGCCATTCAGGCAAAGCAACATCTTCTACCTGCTCTATATGTTTCTTTAATTCTTCTTCTTTATCTTCTTCTAATTCTTTATCTATATCTATATCTGTTGCGTTACTTTGCGTTACTGTAACGTTACATGTAACGTTACTTTCTAACAATTTCTTTTGATTTTCACGATGCCGAGCAACCCTTTTTCTGGTCTGCTCTTTGATTTTTTCGATTCCTTCGATATTTTGATGTTTTTCCCAGTTTGGCAATGAAATGATACCATCAATAATTTCAATCATTCCATATTTTTCAAATGTGGCCAGGGCAAATCTAACAGTATTGAGTGGTCTGCTGAATAGAGTTGACAACATTTCATCTGTATAATGCACTCGATTATTCATCATAAGTAGCCCATTCCCACCTTCACGTCCAGCCAAAGTCAATATTTTGAACCATATGACTAAAATGGCATCCCTTTCCGGCAATGCATCAATTAAGCGAATTTTTTCATCATCAAAAATATCTGTAGTAATTTTGATCCATTTTATTTCTGACATCCTTATATCCCTTTCTAATGCGCATGTGTGCATGTCATTTTCTTGCTTGTTTTCGCTTAAATTCCATCTGTGCCATATCTTCCCAAGTTTTGCTAGCTAAGGCTTCCACTAAATTCATTTTTTGCATCTCAAGATTATCAATTTTTGCTTCATATCTTTCCATATCATGATAGCAACGTTTGACTTCATCTTTGAGAAATTCATATTCATCAATCACTGATTTCATATTATTAATGAAATCGTTGTTTTTCAAATTTTCCATATTATCTCCTTAAAACGCCAGTTCATCTCGCTCTTTATAATTTTGGTACATCATCCGTAACCACATTCCATCAATTTTCTCAAATTGATCAAGAGTAAGATAATAAATCTGTTGCTCAAACCAATAAGAAAAATCTTCAAAATTATCAATTACAACGAAATTGTCATATATATTAGCATAGTAATTGTCTCCGTAAAAATTCCCGCAAATCGAATAGACATAAAAATAATCTCTATGCTGACTTTCTTTCCTATAGATTTTTAGTTTCATTCTAACTCCTTTGCGATTGCAGCAATCACATTGACTGTTACACTATTGCCAGCTTGTTTGTATAGTTGACTATTACTATTCACCTCTTGCGCTTTATCAAAAGCCCAATCTGGGAAACCTTGCAGTCTCCAACATTCCCGAGGTGTCAGCTTGCGAATGCGAAAATCTGATGTGACCACACCTTGACTTTCACCGGTCAAAAGAGTGTTCGCTTGCCCTTTTCCAACTCGTCCTCTTCGTGTTTTAGAGTTTGGATGCGCTAGGTTCACGCTGTCGCCGATTTCTGCTTCTGCGTATCCTTGAGCGGTCGCTTCCTTGACTCTTAGTACATTGTTTTCGTGATAACTGTTGCTTGTCAAAGTGGGGGCGATGTCATGTTCTCCCCCTTGGTTATATCCGTGTCTACGCTGGATTATTTTAGGTTCTAAACCACCACCTTGATAAGCTCTTATCATTGGTGAAATACCATCTGTTTCGTAAACCACTCCACATTGATTAAAATTTGGTTGTAATACACCGAATTGTTTTATAGTATTGCTTTTTATTGCTATCTTCTGCCCCTCTCCCTTATTCGTTGTGAGTGTAGGAGCTAGACCGTCAGCTTGATAGACTTCCCCATTCATGCCATTTCCAGAGGGGTTCACATTGCCAATTTTCACGACTGATTGGTTACTAATTGACTGACTTTCTCTTCCGAAAGGAAAAACTCCTCTGGTACTTGCTCCTCTAAGATGTCCGATAATGAACACACGCTCCCTATTTTGGGGGACTCCAAAGTTTTTGCTGTTAAGCACTTGCCATTCAGCATCATACCCCAACTCATCCAATGCTGAGAGGATGGTCTCGAATGTATCCCCCCTATTGTGATTGAGGAGTCCTTTGACATTCTCGAGGAATAGCAAGCGAGGTCTGAGAATAGATGCGAACCGTGCGATTTCAAAAAACAAAGTTCCTCTAGTATCTTCGAATCCTTGCCGTTTTCCCGCAATGCTGAAAGCCTGGCACGGAAATCCTCCGCAGATAACGTCAACTCGTCCAATTCCTCGAACAGTGTCGTCTGATACTGCTGTGATGTCATGCAGTTCAATTTCTCCCTTCGTATCGTGTATAGCTTTATAGCTTTCTCGTGCAAACTTGTCTATCTCACAAAATCCTACACATTCATGGCCGGCAGCTTCCATGCCAAGACGAAAGCCCCCGATTCCTGCAAATAAATCCAAAAATTTCATACATCACCTCAAAACGGAAGTCCATCATCACTGATGTCTGGAACATTTGGCGCTTGGCCATATAGGCTGTTTGCATTGGCGGCGCTGTCTTTTTTTTCTAAAGTTTGGAATTTTTCTACCACGACTTCAGTAACATAGACACGCTGACCTTGTTGATTTTCGTAGTTTCTGGTCTGTATCCGTCCAACAACAGCAATCAAAGCCCCTTTTTTAGTCCAATTAGCCAAATTTTCAGCATTAGTTCCCCAAATCACGCAATTGATAAAATCCGCTTCTCTCTCACCATCGCTATTTTTAAAATTACGATTGACAGCCAGGTTAAATATAGCGACCGATTGACCACTAGGAGTCTGCTTTAATTCAGCATCTCTTGTCATCCGTCCAATAAGTGTTACATTATTGATCATTTTCCTCTCCCTTTCAAATAATCAGGCACTTCATCCCCAATTTCTATCTGGTTATATTGTTCTGCCGATACCAAGAACTTGCCATAGGCCCCAGCCGTTACTGTATACCGTCCATCTATTATCTCTTTGTCCGTGATGTAGCCGAGCATTTCAGCGCCCGCATTATCGACCTGATAAATGATGATTGGCTGTTTTGGCTTGCTGAGAACTGCTCCTGCGTAGAACGATACTAGGCAAGATGCGATAAAGAATATTAATTTAATTTCGGTCATGGTTGACCTCCAAAAGCTCTGGATTTTCAAAGACATTTCCGATAACTTCTCTACTGCTTGCTACATTACACAATCGCTCGAAATTATTGTATCTAATTAAGCTATTCGTCCACATTCCCAAATCTTCTCTGTATTCGACAAATCCATTTAACAGACCATCTTTTGTCCCGATAATGTCTTTCTCGTATATCTCCCATAAATTTTTGTCAAACATCCCTGTGAAACGTCCTACTGATTCTATATTTACAGGACACCAAGAGCCGATAGTTATATACTGTTCGTTAGCTTCTATGACTTCGTTGACAATGAATGCTTTTCCATTATCTTCTATCAGGTATCCGTATTGCCATTGACCTTTGCTATTTTCGTCTATAGACAACCCTCTGTATGGATATATCATTTAATTACCTCCAATAAATCTGGATTTTCGTAAATGTTGCCTGCGATTGTTACTTCAACTCCAGCGAATTTGCGTCCATGCTCAAATTCTTTAAGCGTTATCGGACTGTCCGGAAAGTCTCCTATTACAACAAATCCATACTTATCACGTTCCACTTTTACGAAAGGATTTCCGACACTAGAAAGACCTCCTTCATAATCTGTGGTATCGATTATATCCCCCTCAAAAATCTCTTGGCCGTTCTTATCAAACAAGCCTGTTGATTGCATGAGTTCGATTTCGTCTGCTTCCCGCATAAATGTGATTGCATCACCAATAAAATCCAACTGGCCTCCATCCCAATGGATCTCATCAACATCAATCATTTTCTTGTCATCCTTGAGCCAAACCCTAAATTTTGGTATCATCTTGCACCTCTTATAATTCTCATGAATTTCGGCATTTCGCCGTGATATTCTTCATAGTGAAAATATTTTCTGCAACACTCGGCGTATTCATAGGTTTTATTAACCTTTAATTTTCGCTTGAGTGTTTTCTTAAATTTCTTTGGACATACAGCGAATGAAACTTTGTCATCAACAACTACCCAGGCTATAAAATATCTATATGAATAATTATAGTGTTTTCGTTTTTGTCTAAGGTTCATTCTTCCACCTCCTCAACTTCAAACAGCGGGCTGTTAAACACTTCGCCAAACCCAGCTTCTTCCAGCTCTTCACGGGTAAATTTGGATTTTAATCTACTTTGTAAAAAGCCTAAAAAATTCTCATCTGTATTTCTTACAAGATACTGATTTACAGCTACAATCTTCACAGTATACCGTTTTTGTTTTTCAATCTCGTAACCGAATTGGTGCATATTAACTAGGGTTATAAGCGCATCATCTGTAAAATCAATCCACGTAGACATAGCTGTGGTATTGTTTCTCCCATGCTCATAAATTATATCCCACAATTCAAGATCAAAACTTTCTTTATGCTCTTCATACCAATCCGCCACGAACTGCGGTACGACTGGCTTTTGTGGTTCATTTGAGAATCCTTCAATAATATTTATAGCCTCTTCAAGACCTGCTATATACCCCTTTCTTTCTGGTATTGATTTAGCTAGTAATATTTCCGTTCTAATTATGGAAATCAATTCCTTCTTATTCATTTCTCCATCTCCTCAATCAACCAATCCAGATTTTTTCTGGCTTTTTTCAGGTCTTCCAACCCATTCTTGCTCTGGAAACGCAATAGATACTTAATTGCATTGCCCCAGTAAAATCCCTGCACGGCTGTTAAATTACCTGCAAAGTTTCGGACGACGTCAATCGCTTCAAGACCAAATGCGCCCTTGTAGTGGCTCGGTTTGTTTACGTTATCTTCTTCGATCATTTCATCCAGCACCTGTTCATACGATTTTTCTTTCATCTTATTCTCCTTACTTTCGACACCCGCTGAGATCTTCTTCATCCCAATTTCTCATTTTAAAGGTCCGTTTTTTTCGTTCTTCCTGGCTACGTAGGACCGCTTGACGCACAGCGTATTCTTGCGCTGCCAAAACATACATAGCCTGTAGATCAAGCAACTCTTCTGCTTCACGCTTTTTCTCAGCCTTTCGCCATTCTAAATATTGGCAAAACGCTCCCATCATGAAGAACATCATTAATGTAATAATTCCACCTAGCACTTCACTCATTATTCAATCCAACCCTTTCTCTGATTAATTTATCATCTTGCTCAAGATACGAAATCCTGATAGCATTGTTTCTCATACTGTCTCTGTTATCAGTTATTTGAGAACGAAGATCTTTGATCTGATGATTTCTATCATCTTCTATCTTCACCACAAAAACAACTGCAACAAGTAAGCAGAGGCTCAAACCGATAACTATCAATTTCAAATCTGCCAATGTCCTACTTAAATAAACATTCTCATGTTTTAACAAATGTATCTCATCTCTAATACTCAAAACCTGTCCTCCTGAGATTTGATAGCCATTTGATGCAATTCTTCCTCTAATTCTTCTTTAGATAATTTCATCAATCTAAATTTTTCGATAGATTTCAAAGGGTGATTCGCATCTTCCCAATCTAATATCAATTCAATTTTTTTTATTAATCCCATAATTTTTTCAATTTCCTATCTATTGTTGTAATGAACGGCAAAATCTGAGTACGTCTTCTAAGTTGTAAAGATATTTTCCACCTTTCCCAGATTGCTGGTACTGAAATTTACCTTGGTCTCTCCATTCTTCAAGCTTTGTCCTGCCCCATCCAGTAGCGCCTTGCAATTCCTTGATAGATACCCAAGTAATCTGTCTGCTCATCCTACGTTTTGCTTCTTCAAACGCTTTGATGTTGAGCGTAACAAGCTCTTCAAATAATTTATCTTTGAATTCTGGTCCAAATAATTCTAGAACCATGTGAGCCTCCTTATCCAACCAAACTCATCTGTCCGTTGCGAGCTTTGATTTCAAGCTTGGTATTTGCTGATGGCTCCCAGCTATTCCAGTAGTCAAAAGCTTGCTCTTCATCTTTCCGCTTCAACAAGTCATAGCGAGGGATGCGGAAGTAGTCCTTGAAGTCTTTAGCAACCTGAGCAAATACAGATTGTGCAAAATGTCGGTCACGGTATGCCTGGCTGTCTTTCCCACCAAGCAGGGCCACGACCTTTTTCTTACGTATTTTTTCCAACGCTAGGCAAATTGAAGGATTCACTGGTTGCTCATTTTTCAAAAAGTCAACATCTATAGCTAAAGTTTCTTGGTTTTGCTTCAACTCTTTTTGAGTCTGCAAAACTTGAATTAAAATATCTTCCTGAGTAAGTTCATTTTGATTGACTTGCATAATTTCTGATGTCATAGTAATTCTCCTTCTAAAATATCGCTTTCTTTACGAATGTCGTTTAGGTCATTGAAGAAACGAAGACCACGGCTGATAAAACTATCAAATTCATTTCTTATAATCCCATCTGCTTTCAAGACCCTCTCTTCATCAGCGTAGATCAGCCCACCCATACTTGCTAAGAAATCATTTCCCTTTTGAAGGAGGCTTGTGATATTCTTGTAAGCCGAGATTTGCTTCTGCACGCTATTAAGTTGACCTTGCGATTCTTCAATCGCTCGTGTTAATTCATCATACTGAGCGGATTTCTTGTCTACCTCTTCCCTCTGGGCCAGTGTATCAGCAAGTTGCTTCTCGATAAATTCAGAACGCTCTTCCATTGCTTTTACCGATTTAGAAAGTTCCTTGTTCTTTTCTAACAACTGTTTATTTAGGTCCTGTGTGGCCTTGTAATCGTCTGGGACGACTTCCTTGATGGTTTCTTTTACTTCTACTTTAGAAGACTTGATTTTCTCATTTTCAGATTTTAAAAGCTCATTCGCTTTTTGGCTGAGTTTGAGTTTGTTTTTTAGTTCCTGCAATTCTCTGACGGTTGGACTGTCCCCTTGCTCAATCCTGTTAATTTGAGCTTGCTGTTCGTCCTCCGGAAGAGTTGCGATAAGATGTAAGGCTGTTGTTCCTAAATAGTGCAACGTTGCACTATTTGGCAATTCGTTTGCAATCTTCATCATTCGTTTAGCTGATGTGTGGTCAATTTCGACCTTCCTTAGCCAGTTCATAAACTGCCCGTGCGCCAAATCATTTTCTTTTACATGATTTAATCGTCTGCCGATTTCCCAAATCGACTGCCCAGCTATTTGCTTATGGTGGCTGATTTCTAGCTCAATTTGAGTTAAATTATTTGATAAAGTGACTTCGTTCATTTCCTACTCCTCAAATTTTTCCCAGGACTCGTTAATTCGCAATTTTTTGTTAATACGAAGTTTCAAGCCATCACTCCCTTTTCCATCTTTCAGCAATTGTGTGATAGCTGATGGGCTAACACCTACAACAATGGCCAAGTCCGTCTGTGACCATCCACGTTTTTCAATTCGTTCTTTTACAAGCTCGATCCATTTACGATGTTGTTGGCTCATGTTTCTCCTCCTTTTATTCTTAATAGGGTTAACGAGTTAGTAAATTATTTTATAAAACGCTTGACATTTAACAATCTATTGTTTAAAATAAAAGCATAATTAAAAACCTTGATAAAACGTTATATCTATCAACTTATTTGCTCGCCAAAGCTATTTATTTTTAGATGTGTTTTAACTTTGTTTTTAACTAACTCGTTAACTTACAAAAACTATTCTAAACTATTGATTGTGTTTTGTCAACTGTTTTACACACAAAAGTTTAAATATTTTTTGTCATGTCTTAGAAAGGCTGATAAATCAATGTTTTCTTTGTTTGAAAAA
>ERZ773062.281-NODE-281-length-30805-cov-5.470829_pt1 | contig 30805 bp, 36 predicted proteins | sample MGYA00580626_ERZ773062 | MGnify/ENA primary metagenome ERZ773062 (study PRJEB29015, sample SAMEA2738003) | human oral metagenome | biome: human oral; feature: human-associated habitat; material: dental | place: China | collected 2058 ... | reverse complement strand
TGTAATGATAAAATTCCCATACAATCATTTTAACCTTGCATGCTGGACAGTAAAAGGGATTCATCCCGAAAGTCTTGTACCTCTGCCTTTGATAAAATGAATATTTTGATACTGCAACATTTCTTTTAAAAGGTTCAATTGCTTTTTTGAGTTTGTCGGAAATACATCTTGAGTAAAATCCATATCGATTTACCATCTTAAAGTTTTTAGGGGGCAGATGAATTAAAATATGGGAAATAAATCTCTCAGAAGGCATAGTAATGTAAGTTTCCTTTTTATTATTAGCCAGGTCGTTAAAAAAGAAAGTGACCTCCTTGGAAGTATCTCATTTTCTTGAACTCAAGATTTTTATTGAATCCTCCTAATGAAACAATGGCATGAACATGAGGGTTCCATTCCAGGTCCCTGCCAAAAGTATGAATGACGGAAATGAGGTCGTAATGTACAATATCGGAATCAGTAAAGTAGTATTTAGAATGTTCAGAAATTTTGTTTTTTCTTTTTCTTTTCCTGCTGACATTGTGAAAGATGAACTTGAATACCTGGTTAACGGCGGCAGAAAGTTTTGGCAGAAGGGATCTGTCATAAAAGAAGAACTTTCTGCATTCTTCAGGGATAGTAAAAAGGACATGGCGGTGTTCAATATTGAGAATATGCTTTTGAATATTTTCAGTCCATGTCACAGAATACCTGTAACCGCAAGAAGGGCAGAGCTTAGACTTACAAGTAATGGGGAACAGGTGTGTAACAGGACAGTGAGGACATTTGAACTTGACAAAACCTTTTGAAATACCCTGCAGGCAAGAAATTTATCAACAGAAAGCTTAATATATTCAAGGTGACTGTTGGCGATATTATTTTTCTTATTTATTAAAATTAAATTTGAACAAAATAGTCATAACTTTTGAATGTTATTTTAAAAGTTAATTTTATTCATATTATAGTTAGAACTTTCTTATTATCATTCAGAATGTTAAGAGAAAATAATAACAAAAATTTCTTGAAATTTTAAAATAAAAATGATACCATTATGACAAGAGAAAATAAACTTGAAGAATATAGATTTTAGCTTGGATAGAGTATTGGAGAACTATTTGAGTGGGAAGATATATTATATTTACAGCAATTCAAAATCTATTCAGGAAAAATCAAAAAAAGCTAAAAAATAATTAAAATTTGGAGGGAAAAGTGGAAAAAAGAGCGACAATAATAACTTATGGTTGTCAGATGAACGTAAATGAAAGTGCAAAAATGAAACAGATGTTACAGACAATGGGATACAGTATGACAGAAGACATTGAAAATACAGATTTGGTATTTTTGAATACTTGTACGGTTAGAGAAGGTGCAGCTGTTAAGGTATATGGAAAGCTTGGAGATTTGAAGAGAATTAAGGAAGAAAAAGATGGGAAAATGATTATTGGAGTTACGGGGTGCTTGGCTCAGGAAGTTAGAGAGGAGTTTATTAAAAAGACGCCTTATGTTGACTTGGTGCTTGGGAATCAGAATATTGGGAGAATTCCTGATCTATTGGAAAGAATTGAAGCTGGGGAAGAAACACATATTGTTATGGTGGATGATGAGGATGAATTGCCAACTAGAGTGGATGCTGACTTTGGTGATGATATTGTAGCTTCTATTTCGATAACTTATGGATGTAATAATTACTGTACTTTCTGTATTGTGCCTTATGTGCGTGGAATGGAGCGTTCTGTGCCGCTTAATGAAGTTGTGAAAGATGTTGAGCAGTATACTAAAAAAGGATATAGAGAAATATTATTCTTGGGGCAAAATGTAAATTCCTATGGAAGTGATTTTGCAAATGGACAGGATAATTTTGCTGAACTTTTGGAGCAAAGTGCAAATGTGGAAGGGGATTTTTGGATAAAATATGTGTCGCCACATCCAAAAGACTTTAGTGACGAAGTAATTGATACAATTGCAAGAAATCCTAAAATAGCGAGAATGTTACATTTACCACTACAATCAGGATCTACGAAAATTTTGGATGCAATGAACAGAGGATATACAAAAGAGGAATTTATCGCACTTGCTAAGAAAATTAAAGAAAAAGTACCTGATATAGGACTTACTACAGATATTATTGTAGGATTTCCAGGGGAAACTGATGAGGATTTTCAAGATACGATGGATGTTGTAAATGAAGTTGGATTTGAAAATGCGTTTATGTTTATGTATTCCAAAAGAACAGGAACTCCTGCGGCTACAATGGAAGAACAAGTTGATGAGCATACAAAAAATGAAAGATTGCAGCAGCTTATGAGATTACAGAATATGAAGGCAAAGGAAGAAAGTCAAAAATATTTGGGAAAAATTGTAAAAGTTTTAGTTGAAGGACCAAGTAAAAAAAATCCTGAAATGTTGACTGGAAGAAGTTCTACACATAAAATAGTTTTGTTTAAAAGTGATAGAAAAGATTTAAAGGGAAAATTTGTAAAAACAAGAATCTATGATGCTAAAACATGGACATTATATGGAGAGTTGGTGGAGGAGTAAATGTTAAAAAAAGAAAAAGAGATTGAAGCTGAAAAAATGTTGGAAGAGCAGTCTGAAACAGTAAGACCGAGAAGAGGACGGCCAAGAAAGATTAAAATAGATAAATCGTTGGAAAATGTAGAATCTACTGAAGAAAAAAAACAAAAATACGATGAAGAAGATTCAAGTAAAAAAAGTGCCCCTGAGAATTCAAATCATGAAGAGAAAATGATAAAGGATATTCTTTCTGAAAATGTAACTAAATTAAAAAAAATGGCAAAGGAATATAAAATTGAAGGTTTTTCAGGAATGTCAAAACTTGAACTTATAAATGCTATTTTGATAAAAAAAGGTGAAGAAAAAGGAAAAACCTATGGATTTGGGAAACTGGATGTAATAGGTGATGGAAATTATGGATTTTTGAGAGATACTTCAATTGGACCTGATGTGTACGTGTCAATTTCACAAATAAAGAGATTTTTTTTAAGAAATGAAGATATTGTATTTGGAGAATTAAGAATTCCTATTGGAACAGAGAAAAATTATGGAATTTTAAAGGTTTTACTTGTAAATGGAGATTTGCCTGAAAAATCGCTGGAACGTCCGTATTTTGATGATTTAGTGCCATCTTATCCAGATGAAAAGTTAAATTTAGGAAGTGGGGAAATTTCATCTAGGATTATAGATCTTGTTTCACCTATTGGGAAAGGGCAAAGAGGACTTATAGTTTCACCACCAAAAGCTGGAAAAACTATGCTTCTTTCAACACTTGCAAATGATATTATAAAATATAATCCAGAAATTGACGTTTGGATATTGCTAATTGATGAGCGACCAGAGGAAGTTACGGATATTAAGGAAAATGTAAAAGATGCGGAAGTGTATTCAGCTACTTTTGATGAAGATCCGAGAGTGCATACGGAAGTTACGGAAAATGTGCTGCAAATGGCAAAAAGGCAAGTGGAACGTGGAAAGGATATTTTAATTCTTATGGATAGCTTGACAAGGCTTGCACGTTCGTATAACATTACTATTCCATCAAGCGGGAAGTTAATTTCAGGTGGAATTGATCCAAATGCTCTTTATTATCCAAAAAGATTTTTGGGAGCTGCAAGAAATATAAAAAATGGTGGAAGTTTAACAATTATTGCGACGGCTCTTGTTGAAACTGGAAGTAGAATGGATGAAGTGATTTTTGAGGAATTTAAAGGGACAGGAAATATGGAAATCATTTTAAGCAGAACACTTGAGCAATTGAGAATATTTCCGGCAATTGATGTATTGAAAAGTGGGACAAGACGTGAGGAGCTTTTAATTCCAAGAAAGAATTTGGAAAAAATATGGAAATTACGAAGAGAATTAAGTGAAATGTCTGAAGTCGAAGGAACAAGAAATTTAATTGAACTTATAAAAAAATATAAAAATAATGATGAATTATTGGAAGATTTGTATAAAACGAAAAAAATAAATAAATAAAAAATAAAAGGAACATAAAAATGTTTAGGAATGTGAAAGATGAAGCTGGATTGCTGTTTAACAAGGAAAATTTTAAATTGATAAAAAAGTTTTAAAAAAAGATGAAAAAAATTGCTAAACATAATCATGAAAACGAAGAAATTATTTTTACAGTTTTAAAGGGAAAAATGGAAATATTTTTAAATGAAACTAAAAAACATATTTTAGTTCCAGGAGATATTTTATATTTTGATGGAGTAAATTTTATTAATGGTTTTGCTTTGGAGGATTCTGAAGTTAGTGTTACATTAATAAAAAAATAAGAGAATTAAAAAAGGCTGTATTTTATAAATTAATTTTATGAGACAGCCATTTTTTTATTTTTATCAAAATCTTTAGCTAAAAAATATTTGTAAATAATTTTCCGTATTAGTTATATCAGTCAAGCTAAATTGTTCATTTAAAAGGAATATAATATTTTTAGAAGTAAATACAGGAGTTTATATTGCATTTTTTAGATTTTTATGGATTATTTTATTTTTATTTTTGCTTGAAATTAAATTTAATGTAGATATTAGAATATAGAGATATACTAAATACGGCATAGCTCCTATTTTATGAAATCCAAGGAAAATTATTGCAAAAGCAAAAATTCCAAGAGTAAGTAAAATCATTTTTTCAGACTGTTTTAATATTTCTTCCTTCACATCGTAACCAAAGACCACAGGACGGAAAACTTTGTTTATAATTCTTGCAAAAGGATTTAATATTAATAGAACATAGGATAAAATTTCATTCTTTATTCCAAACATAGATAAAAGTCCAATTATCAATCCTAACATTATTCCATAGTAAATTTTTCCTGGTGCAGATGATGGGCTAGTTGGCATATCTGTCGCCATAAAGATTCCTGTTAATAGTAATCCGCCAATTGAAACGGGAATATTGCCAAATATTGTAATTATAAAAAATGTAGCAAACAAACTTACTGGAATATGCCATGAAATCCGATTTTTCAATAATAAATATAATCCTCCTAAAATTAGAGCAAATGCAGAATAAGATCCGACAGAGCCTGAAGATGTCAGCAGTAATCCATCTAGATAGTTTGTAAATGGAGAATTAGTAAATCCTGTAAAAAATTTTATTCCCGATAATTGCAGTAATTCTTGGCTGAACCAGATAGCTCCAGAGGACATTGTGGATGAAAAAAATACAGTCATAAATTCCCGACCAATTACTGCAGGATTAAAAATATTTTTTCCAATTCCGCCATAAATTAATTTTCCAAAAATAACTGCCATACAAGCTCCAAAAATAACTATAGGCAATGGAGTTAATGGAGCAAGTGTCATAGCCAGTAAGATACCTGTTATAACTGCTGATAAATCATGAACAGAATTATTGTCATTTAGGAAATATTTTGAAAAAAGTTTTTCAGTCACAACAGCGGATAAAACAGAAAACGCTATTAAAAGAAGTGCTCTTGTTCCATAAACTAAAGCTGAGGAAATGATAGCTGGAAATAATGCTATAATTACATCTTTCATAATATTTCGTATTTCAATTTCAGTTCTTATATATGGTGTAAATGATAACACTTGTAATTTTCTCTTTTTAAAGAATTTCTTTATTATTTTTTTTCTTTTAATTTCTTCATCACTTTCCGTAGTTTCTTTTTTAGAGAATATTTTTTTTATAGTTTCTGTTTCTTTTTTATTCTCATTTTTTTTAATTTTTTCGATTGTATTCAGATTATTTAAATTTTTTATTTCACTGTCGGTTTTGTATATTTCAGAGTTTTTAAAATAATTGTTTTGTAATTGTTCAGTTTTTTTAGCTTCTGGAAGATTTTTAACTGTAGAATTTAAAAGTGTATCATCATTGTCTAAAAGTCCATTTTTCCCATTGCTTTTTTCTCTATTTAATATTTCTTCCATTAATGATTTTTCCTTATTTTTCATTATTTTTTACCTCCAATTCCGACAAAAGTAATTTCCCAGTTTTTATACTTTCCATCAATGGAACCCTTGAAGGGCACACAAATTCACAAGCTCCACATTCGATACAGTTCTGAATATTAGCAGTTACCATTTTTTCATATTTTCCATTTTTATAGTAATCTGCAAATTCAAAAGGCATTAGATTCATTGGGCAGGTTTCAACACAATATCCACAAGAGATACAGTTTTTTCTTTCGATTTTCTCCACATCTAAAAACAATATTCCAGAAGTTCCTTTTACTGTTGGTACTCTAGAATCAAAAACTTCTGTTCCCATCATTGGTCCACCAAAAATTATTTTATCTTCATTAGTAATTTTTAATTCTTTTACAATGTGATAAACTGGAGTTCCAAATTTTAATTTATAATTTCCAATATTTTTTGCTTCTTCTCCGGAAATTGTAATAATTCTTTCGATTAATGGTTTTCCTTCAAAAAAAGCATCATAGATAGCTTTAACTGTACTTATATTGCTTACAATTACACCCTTTTCAAGTGGTAGTTCACCTTTTTTCAATTTTTTTCCTGTAATAGTATTTACTAGTTGCAATTCGCTTCCTTGAGGATAAATTGCAGGAAGTAATTTTACTTTTATTTCAAATTTTTCTTCTTTTTGTATTTTTTCAAATATTTCAATTAATTCCTTGTTTTCTTCTTCTATTCCAATCACAATTTCTTTTGGATTTAATAATTTTTGTATAACTTTTAAACCCTGAAATATTTCTTTTGTAAAATTTTTCATAACAGAATAATCAGAAGTTAAATATGGCTCACATTCGGCACCATTTATTATAAAAGTTTCTACTTTTTTAAATTTTATGTCATATTTTGCATGTGTGGGAAATTGTGCTCCTCCAAGTCCAACTATTCCCGCTTCTCTAATTATTTTAAGAATTTCTTCTTTTTTTATTAGCCTTAAGTCACTCAGTTTTCTTTTTGTCAGAGTTTCTTCAGTATTTTGAAAATCATTTACAATAATAACTGTTTTAACTTTCTTTCCATTTGCCACAAGATGTTCGACAACATCGACAACGTCTCCAGAAACTGGCGAATGAATATTAGCCGAAATATTTCCTGAAATTTCTCCTATTTTTTCATATTTTTTTACACGGTCTCCAATTTCCACTGTTGGAATAGCTGGACTTCCTATGTGTTGTGAAAGAGGTATGTAAAGAAGGTTAGGATCTTCAATTTCTTTTATTTTGGTATTTTTTGTCATAGGTTTCATTGGTTGACGTTCTTTATTTGTATTTTTTTTTATAGTTTTTTCATCTTCATCAATATTTTTGCTAAAAAGGATGTTTGCTATCCGTCTAAAACTTATTCTTCTAACCATTTTTATCTCCATTTTTTTTGTTAATTTTTAGTTTTAATTTTAGTAAATTTATAGAATAAAGTAAACTCTTTTAATAAAAAGAGTTAATAACTTTAAGAACTTCAGATTTAAAGCAAATTTTAGTCAATAAGCAGAAAACAAGGGGTTTTTGCCCCTCGTTCTTGAACAATATTATCAAATTATTAATTAGTTTGTTGTCATAAGTTCATCTATTAAATCTTTTACATGTACAATTTTATTTAATCTCCAGCCGTTAGCCCCTGAGAAAAATAATCCGCTTTGAAGTCTACCTAAATAAGCATCTCCCAAGCTGTCAGCAATACAGTATCCTACTCTATTTGCACCTTTTCCACGTTCACAAGGAAAGATACAATTACTTATACATTTAATTTTTTTTGTATTTGGTTCCAATGTTTTAATTAGATTTGTTTTTACTGCACGTCCAGGATAACCAACTGGAGAACTTACAATCACAATATCTTCTTCTTTTGCATTAAGTAATACTTGTTTTAACACGTCACTTGCATCACATTCGTAAGTACCGATAAATCTTGTTCCCATTTGAACGGCATCTGCTCCAAGTGCCATAATATTTTTAATATCGTTATTGTCCCATATTCCACCAGCTGCAATAATAGGAAAATCTCCCCATTTGTCACGTTCTTCTTTTATTGGAGGCAAGATTGCTTCCAGCTGATGTTCGGGAGCAAATAGTTCTTCATATTTTGCACCTTGGTGTCCTCCACTTTTTGGACCTTCTACAATTACTGCTCCTGGCATTTTTCCAGCAGCCTTCCATTTTTTACATATTATTTTTAATGCTCTAGCTGATGAAACTATTGGAACAATTTCTACATCTGGATAATCCTTTACAAGCTTTGGAAGTTCTAGCGGAAGTCCAGCTCCTGTAACAATAATATTTGCTCCTGCCTCAAGGGCATCCTTTACAACCCTAGCGTAATCATTTATAGCATGAAGAATGTTACAGGCAAGCGGTCTATCCCCGCAGATTTTTCTTGCATTCTTAAATATTTCAAAAAGAGCTTCACGGTTGTAGGTATTTTCTGTTCCAAGAGGACGTCCATTTACAGCCTTTTTTACGAATTTCATATTTTGGTAATATCCGGTACAAATTGCGCTTATTGTTCCAAGACATCCATTCTTTGCTACATTTCCAGCAAGTCTGTCCCAACTGATTCCAACTCCCATTCCACCTTGGACAATTGGTTTTTCAATAAAATATTTTCCTATTTTAATTCCCTTTAATTCAATTTTTTTATTTTCATTTGCTTTTTCTTCATTTAAATTTACAGAATTTTCTTTTTTTACTTCTGATATTTCCTTCACTTTGATTTCCTCCAAATTTTATAATTTATATTAGTAGTTATTTTTATAAAAATTATATGGAGGAGCTCTGCAAATTTTTGTGTTTGAACTTATTGAAGCGTAATTTAAAAGAATGTAAAAAAATAAATATAGTTTTTGTAAAACCTCTAATATTTTTTTTATTCTTTCAAAAATTTTATTTCTAATATCATTTTCAATAAAATTTTTATATCCATTGGCACAGAGCTTCTCAAATTTTTCAACGAGCTTTTTTAAATCAACATTTTCCAAAAAGGATAAATCAATCCCTGAATTGGAAATATATTTATCCAAAGCCTTTAGGAATCCATCGCTTTTGCTAATAACAATATTTTTATTTTTTTTATATAATAAAGCAACGTTTTCAATATTTAAAAAATTTATTTTAGAAAAAGTACCAAAGTAATCTTTTTTTATTATTTGATCAAAAAGATTTGATATAGCCGACTGTATAACTTTTGAGAGTTTTTTTAGCCGAAATTTTTCAAACATAAAACCTCCTTTATTGCTTGTGATAAATCCTGTAAAACCAAACCCAAAAATTGTATCTATTTAATTTAAACTAGCTTGATTTTTTTATATTTTAATATGTATTCAAAAAACTTATAACACACGTTATTTTTTAATTATATAATGTTTTTAGACTTTTTACAATTAAATATTTTTATTTTGATAACCAAAGTATTTTTTTTGAAATTTTTCCCTAATTTTTATTTCTTCCTCTCTCTTCTTTTTTTTCTTAGTTAATCCAATTCTTCTTGTTAAATTTTTTATATATCTTACATAAGTCTCCGATTTTTAACCAAATTAACTGTTAAAATAAAAAATATCAAATTTTTTTGAAATAAAAAAGCATTAAAACAAATATTTATTAGTGATAACTCACTTTACAACTCTAAATTGAAAAAAATAAAATTGCAGAAATTAACTAAAATTGATATAATAATAGAAAATATAAATTTAAAATATAGAGGTGAAGTTATATGAATAATATCATCAATTATGCTGGAGAAGACTTTGAAAAGGAAATAATTTCGCATACTGGACTCACACTTGTGGATTTTTATGCTATCTGGTGTGGACCTTGCCAAATGCTTGAAAAGGTTCTCTCTGAAGTGGCTAATAATTCCGAGTGCAGGATTGCCAGAGTTGATGTTGACGATTATCCTGAGTTTGGAACTAAATTTAAGATAAGAGGACTTCCTATGCTTATTCTTTTTAAGGATGGAGAAATTGTAGAAACTTTGAATGGATTTCAAACTTTTGATGAAATCATGAAAAAAATTAATTTGCATAGTTAATTTAATAATTTTAAAATTTTCTTACATACAAAAATAGAAATTTTAGAAAGAAAGGATGTTTTTATGAAAACAATTTTGGTTCCAGGAGGAGCAGGATATATCGGCTCTCACACGGTTTTAGACTTGATAAAGAAAGGATTTCATCCTATTATAGTTGATGATTTTAGCAATTCAAGCAAAAAGGTTATTTCAATTTTAGAAGAACTTTCTGGAACAAAAATATCTTTTTATGAACTTGATATAAAAAATAAGGAAGGCTTGAGAAAAATATTTAATGAAAACAAAATTGATGCTGTAATTAATTTTGCTGGATTTAAAGCTGTTGGAGAATCTGTGGAAAAACCACTTATGTACTATGAAAATAATTTATTTGGTATGGTTACTTTACTTGAAGTAATGAAAGAATTTGATGTAAAAAATATTGTATTCAGTTCTTCGGCTACGGTTTACGGAACTTCTGATAAAGTCCCTTTCGTAGAAACTGATTCAATGGGAGAAGCTACAAATCCTTATGGACGTACAAAAGTAATTATCGAGAATATTTTAATGGATTTAGCAAAATCTGACAAGACTTGGAACATTATTGCACTTAGATACTTTAATCCATTAGGTGCCCATGAAAGTGGAAGAATTGGAGAAGATCCAAATGGAATTCCAAATAATCTTTCCCCTTACATAACTCAAGTTGCAGTAGGAAAACTCGATAAATTACATATTTTTGGAAACGATTATGACACTCTAGACGGAACTTGTATAAGAGATTTCATTCATGTAAATGATTTGGCAGCAGGACATTCAGCAGCATTAAATTATTTATTCAATAATGAAAATCTTGGTTTTGATGCGATAAATTTAGGAAGTGAAAAAGGTTACAGCGTTCTTGAAATTTTAAGCAATTTTGAAAAAGCTGTTGGAAAAGAAATTCCTTATGTAATTGACGGAAGAAGAGCTGGAGATATTGCAGTTTGTTATGCAGATGCTTCAAAAGCTAAAAAATTATTGAATTGGGAAGCAAAATATACAATTGAAGATATGTGCCGTGATTCTTGGAATTGGCAAAAGAAAAATCCAAATGGATTTAAAGATTAATAATCATTATAAAACATAAATAAAAATTTTTTAGGAGGATTTTTTATGAAAAAATTATTTTTAGCATTTATGTTATTAGCACCAGTTGCAATGGCATATGGAGAAAGAAATGAAATTATTGTCAGTCCAACTTATGTCAATCAAAAAAAGGAGAATGGCTCTAAAGTTGGGAAATATGCACTTGGAAATGGTGTTAAAGTTTCAAAAGAAGAAATAGCTTCATTTGGTGATGGAAGTAATACTGTAATAGGGGCAGGAATAGGAGTTTCATATAATTCTTTGAAAGTTAAAGGAAATGGCGTAAAGAGTGATTCAGGAAATTTAGTTTCAGTTCCACTTTATTTGATATTTGGAATAGGAACAGATAATGGAATATACACAAAAATTTCAGCCGGTCTTGCCGTTAGAAACGGAAGTGTAAAATGGACTGACAATAGTGGAGGTTATGGGGAAATAAAGGCTAGACCGCTAACTGGATATGCCGCTTTTGGTATCGGAGTCAGAAAAGACAGATTTTCAATTGGAGTAAGTGCCAGCACATCAACAAAAGCAAAAAGAACATACTCCAGCCCTACTAAACATTACAGAGATAACATTATGCTAAGTGGTGCTGCAATATCGCTAGATTTTGGATATGCTCTTAAATACGAATAATAAAAAAATTATAAAATTAGGAATTTTCAAAAACTAAATATTTATACAATAAGGAGAATTTAAAATGAAAAAATTATTTTTAATGTTTATGTTGCTAACACCATTCACTATGGCATATGGAGAAAGAAATGAAATTATCATAAGCCCTATTTATGGTAAGCAAAAAAACAATAATGATAAAAATGCTCCTGTCAAAGGTGTTACAGGAAGCGGAATTAAAATCTCGCTTGAAGGAAAAGGTGGAGTTGATGATGATGTTGTAATGGGGCTTGGAATGGGATTGACATACAATTCTTTGAAAGTTAAAGGGAAAGATATAAACAGTAATTCGGGAAGTTTAGTTTCAATTCCAGTTTATTTTATGATAGGAACAGGAACAGATAATGGAATCTATTCTAAACTTTCGTTTGGTGCATCACTTGCAGGCGGAAGTGTAAAATGGACTGATAAAAATGGTGGAAGCGGAAGAATAAAAGCTATGCCGTTAAATGGATATGCTGCTTTGGGAATTGGAGTTCAAAAAAACAGATTTTCATTTGGATTAAATGTTGCCACAACGCCAAAATTGAAAAGAGAATACTACAGTCCTGCTAAAAAATATAAAAGCAAGTTTACAGATGGAACGGTCTCATTAGAATTTGGATATCAACCTAATTATAAAGATTAAAAATTTTAATTTGAAAGGAACAAATAAAAATGAACAACTTTGAAGAAAAATTAAATAAGTATGCAGAAGTAATTGTAAAAATTGGGGCAAATGTACAAAAAGGACAGAAAGTCTGGGTAAATTGTACAACTGATGCTTTGCCGTTGGTTTACAATGTTACAGAATTAGCTTATCAAGTTGGGGCAAGTGATGTTCACGTAAAATTGACTGATGACAAATTATCAAGACTGCATGCTGAATATCAGTCAAAAGAAGTTTATTCACATATCCCGCAATGGGCAATTGACGAAAGAAATGACTATCTTGACAATAATGTTGTATTTATACACATTTTAAGTAGCTCTCCAAACTTATTTGCAGGAATTGATGCTGAAAAATTAGGAGCATTGACAAAAAATGCAGGGGAAGCCTACAAGTATTACAGAACTTGCATCATGACAGATGTAAACTCTTGGACAATTGCAAGTTATCCTTCGGCAGACTGGGCAAAACTTGTATTTCCAGATGAAACAGATACTGATATTGCACAGGAAAAGTTGCTTGATGCAATATTGAAAACTGTAAGAGTTGATAAAGCTGATCCAGTTAAGGCTTGGGAAGAACATAGAAATAATTTGAATGAAAAAGCTGAATTTTTGAATAGCAAAAATTTCGTGGCACTTCATTATACTTCAAAAGGAACTGATTTGACAGTTGGACTTCCTAAAAATCATATTTGGGTGGCAGCTGGAAGTGTTAATGCGAAAGGGGATGATTTCTTACCTAATATGCCGACAGAGGAAGTGTTTACAGCTGGAGATAGAGATCGTGTAGATGGTTATGTTTCTAACAAAAAACCGCTTTCGTATCAAGGAAATATTATTGATAATTTCAAATTGACTTTTAAAGATGGAAAAGTTGTAGATTTTGAAGCAGAAGAAGGTTACGACATTTTGAAACAGTTGCTTGACACTGATGAAGGTTCAAGAAGAATAGGAGAAGTTGCTCTTGTGCCAAATGATTCACCTATTTCAAATTCAGGACTTCTTTATTATCAGACTTTATTTGATGAAAATGCTTCAAATCACTTAGCATTGGGGGCAGCATATCCAACTACAATAAAAGATGGAACAAAAATGACAGAAGAAGAATTAAAAGAAGCTCATATCAATCAATCAATTTCACATGTTGACTTTATGATTGGTGACGCTGAAATGGATATTGACGGAATTTTAGAGGACGGAACAAGAATTCCTGTATTTAGAAAAGGAAATTGGGCGTTTTAAATTTTAAAATTTTGGGGATAATATTATGAAATGTAATAATTTGGAAGAAGTAAGAGAAAATATTGATAGCATAGATGATAAAATTATAAAATTAATTGCACAGCGTTCAGATTATGTAAAACAGGCTGCTTATTTTAAAAAGTCAAAAACAGATGTAAAAGCAGCTGATAGAATTGAGAAAATAATAAAAAAAGTCAGGGAAAAGGCTAAAATTTATGATTGCAGTCCAGATGTTGTGGAATTGATTTATAGGAATATGATAAATTATTTCATTGGTGAAGAAATGAAAATTTTTGAAAAAAATAAATAGTTAATAAAAAAGAAACTACTTTAATTTAAGGGTTTCTTTTTTATTTTACTAAAATTAATTTTAATATTTAATTTATTATTTAGAAAAAAAACTTGCATAATTTTTAAAAATGGTATAAAATTAATTTGATAATTAAAATATTCGATTAACATAATATTTGTTACATTTTTGTAATTATTATAAAGTGCTTTATTATAAAGAAAATTTCTTTATTAGTTTGGGTATAAAAGTGTTATTTGTAAATCGGAAATAAATAAATATTGCATAAAGCATAAAATGGAAGGAGATGTTCTGACATGACGTTAGTAGAAGGAAAAGTCGGAGACAAATTTTTGTTAAAGGACATTGATCAAAAAAAATTGGACACACGATTATTAAGTCTAGGAGTTTGTAGAGGAGATGCATGTACAATTGAAAATATTGCAAATGGAAATGTCCTTATAAAGACAGTTGAAACTAAAATTGTCATTAGTACAAATTTAGCAAATCACATTCAAATTGAGGTGGTAAAATGATAAATGTGGCATTTGTCGGAAATCCTAATGTTGGGAAAACCGCTTTAATTAATCAAATTTCACATGCAAGTTTAAAAATGGGGAACTGGCCAGGAGTAACAATTGAAAAAAAAGAAGTATTTTTTAAGGTCGGAGATGAAGATGTAAAATTAATTGATTTGCCAGGAATTTATAATTTATCAATAAGTACGGCAGAAGAAAGAGTTTCAAGAGATTTTTTGCTGGATGAAGAAGTTGATGTGATAATTAATGTACTAGATTCCACATCGCTTGAAAAAAATATTTATTTGACAGCTTTATTAAAGGAACTTGATATTCCAGTTGTGATGGCACTTAACTTTGAAGATGAATTTAAAAGAATTGGCTATCAATTGGATATAGAAAAATTTGAAAAGCAATTGGGAGTGCCAGTTATTTTCACAAGTGGAAGATCTGGAGCTGGAGTAGACAAACTTATGGAAAAAGCTGTAGAACTTTACAAAAAAAATTCTTCAGATAAAAAAATACAGCATAGATTGCCATTTGAAAAGGAAATCGAAGATAATATTAAAAGTTTGAAGGATAAATTGGAAAATGATAAATCTTATGAAAAAGTTTTGGAAAAATATCCAGTAGAATGGTTAGCAATTAAAATCTTGGAAGATGACACTAATGTAGCAGCAAGAGTGAAAACTGAATTTGGAGTAAGTGTTTCAAATATTGGAGAAACTGAAAAGAAAAATATTGAGAATCGTTATGGACTTGAACCTCAAGATGCTTTGGCAAGAGAAAGATACGGAATAGTGCGTGGAATTATCTCAATGAACCTAAAAAGAGGGACTGGAGATAAATTTGCATTAACTGATAAAATTGACAAAATTCTTTTGAATAAGTTTTTCGGTGGGATAGCATTTCTTGCTATAATTTATGCTGTCTTCGTAATTGTATTTGATGGAAGTTCACCGTTCATCGACTGGATTGATGGTTTCTTCAGTAACTTTGTCATAAAATATGTAGGTCACGCCATCGAAGGAGTGCCAGATTGGTTAAGCAGCTTTATACTTGATGGAATTTTGGCTGGTGTAGGTTCAGTATTGACATTCGTTCCACTTATGTTCTTTATTTACTTCTTTATGGCAATTCTTGAAGAAAGCGGATATATGGCTCGTGTTGCATTTATTTTAAATAAAATGATGACAAAAGTTGGACTTTCAGGAAAAGCATTCATCCCAATGCTAATCGGATTTGGATGTACAGTTCCAGCAATTTATTCAACAAGAACATTGGAAGATGAAAAAACAAGAAGATTGACAGGGGTTATCGCAACATTCATGTCATGTGGAGCAAGACTGCCAGTTTATTCATTGCTTGCAGCGGCGTTTTTCAGTAAAAATGCAGCTTTAGTAGTAGTTTCAATCTATGTTTTTGGTGTATTTATGGCCCTTTTAGTAGCTTTTATATTAAAAAGATTTAAATACTTTAAAGGAAATAACACAGAGTTACTTATAGAATTGCCGCCATATAGACTTCCGGGTGCAAAAGCTGTCTGGAGTAATATGAGATCAAGAACTTTCTCTTACATAAAAAAAGCAACTACAATAGTTTTAGGAATTCTATTAATTATTTGGTTTTTCCAATATTTCCCAAATAAAGGAGATGCCGAAAGTTCATACATAGGTCAAGCAGCAAAAGTTGTTCAGCCTGTATTCAAGCCAGCTGGTTTTGGTGACAGATGGGAACCTGTGGCTTCTATTGTGCCAAGTATTATTGCAAAAGAAACAGTGGTTGGATTTTTAGGACAAATTTTATTATCTCAAGGAGATGATGAGAAAAAAGAATATAATTTTGTATCGGATTTAAAAGATCAAGTAGTTGGATTGGGAGGAGCAGCAGTAGAGTCGGTAAAATCATTAGGACATATTGCAACCTTTAAAATTGCAACATTGGAAATGAAAAGTCAGGAGGAACTTGACCAAGATGCAGGTGGAAATATCATTCCAGCAATTAGAAGCTTGTGGAATGACAAATATGGTCAGTTAAGAGCATATTCATTTATGCTGTATGTCCTTTTGGTAGTGCCATGTGCCGTAGCAATGGGAGCTTTAAAACAAGAATTTGGATGGAAATTATTAGCATTTCAAGTGTCAATGCTGTTAATTCTGCCTTACGTAGTATCAACCTTATTCTTCAATATCGCAAGGCTATTTATATAGATATGAAATAAAATTTTGAAAGGAAGTGCAGAAAATGATAATAAAAACAGTTATAATCGCTATAATTGCAGCTGCAATCGTATTTGCAGTATTTAGAAAAATATACAAGGACTATAAAAAAAATAAAAATCTTTGTGGAACAGACTGCTGTCATTGTTCAACTGGTTCAACTTGCAGTCCACATAAAGAAAATCACGCTAAGTAGCAAAAAATAATTTAAAAATTATAAAATTTTTTTCACAAGCCCCAGTAATATCTAGTCTTACAACTCTAGTATTAACGGGGCTTAATTATATTTTTATTATTTTCATTATACAAAGTAAAAACAAATAAAAATCAAAAAATATTATAATGATAATCCTGTATAATAATATTTGACCAATAGAAAAAGTGAAAACTTTTTTCTTCAAAACTCCTTTTTAAATATGCTATCACAAGGGTAGCATATTTTTTTATAGCTATTCTTCCTACTAAGCCAAATAATACAGTATTTTGAGATAATTTTTTTTGAATTGCTAAACATTACCATATTTTGTTATATTTTTTTAAAAGTTTGGAAAAATAACCATTTACCTTATGCGTTGGTTACCTGTTGGTTACCTTTTTTGATATATTCAAAGTATGATTTTTAGACTTTTAAATAATATTTTTATACTACATCCTTAAAGAAATCTATTCTGTTAATGGATTTTTTTAATTCCTGTTCATCTACTTTAATATAATAATCATTTGTTGTGTTTATATTTTCGTGTCCTAATATATCCGTTATGGCTGTCGTTGTTAATTGCTGTCGGCTCATTAGAGTGCTTAGGGTCTTTCGGCAATCGTGTGGCTTGTGGCTCATTCCTAGAGATTCCAATGTTTTGTAAAAATGTTCACGGAAAAAATTAATCCGTAACGGCTTATTTTCCTTTTCCTTTTTCTTAAAAATCCAATTTTGGTTGTATAGCAAATAATCTGTGGGGCTTTTCTCATACAAGCCTTTAATTAATTGGAAAATATCCTTGTGTATCGGTATTTGTCGGTGTTTTCCTTTCTCTGTCTTGTTCCCGCCATTTATGAAGCCTTGCAATAGGTCAACGTTTTCTTTTTTTAGCCCAGCAAGTTCCCCAATCCTCATTCCTGTGTAAATCATAATTAGAATATAGTCAACCCATTGTGTGCTAATATTATTCCATAGTTTCTGTATTTCATAACTGCTAAATATATTTTTTTCCTTTTGTACTGATTCCTTATGTATTTTGATGTACTTGGCTCTATTTACGGTTATTATTTCAAGTTCCATTCCATAGTTAAATAACGTTGTTAAAAAGTTCTTCGTTATTTGCTTTGTCGCTGAACTTGTATTCAAGTTGTTTATAGCCTGTTGCATTTGCGGGCCTTTTATTTCCCTGAATACTAGGCTATGTAACGGCTCACATCTTTTGTAACTGTTCTTATAACTTTCAAGGGTTGCTTTTTTTACCATTTCCCTTTGGTTGCTGATAAACAGTTTATACAGTTCGCTAAATATAATCTTGCTGTTGTCTATCTCATAAGGATTTACCAAATAATTATTTAATATTTCCTGTGCCTCTGTCCTTGTCGCATACATTCCAAGCGATTTTCGTTTCCCTGTGGCTGGATCAGTAACCCTTACCCAATACGGCTTGTTTTTCTTTGTCTTTGTTACACTCCCTTGCCTATTTGCTTTCTTTTTTCTTTTCATATTTCCCACCAATCCAAAAATCTAACTAATTAGGCACTACTTGCCTTTGTATTTTAATATCATTCTTTTAATAAATCAATATATTTTTTATCACTTGTAATATCTTATGTTTATTTTTATTTGAATATCCCTGAAGTCGTAAAAAGCCTTTTTCTTTCGTTTATCATTTCAAAAAAGGCCCTTATTTCCATATCATTTAGTTTCATTATACGCTTTTCGTTTACTATCGTTATGTACTTTAATACTGTATCAATATCTTTTTCAGTATCTTTCACTATTTTTACATCAATAGCGTTTGTTATGGTTTCCTTTTTCCATTTTTTCCAAGTCTTTTCTAGTTTGTCTATCTCTTTTTTTCTGATCCAATGTTCTTTAAAGTCCTCTTTAACTGCTAACAATAAATGTACGTGTGGCAATAATCGCTTTGAATATTTGTTGTACGATATTTCAACTATCTTTATATACCCCAACATTATCGCTTGTATGCTCTTTTTTCTCACAATCCGTGCCACTATGCTATTATTTTCCCCAACTTCATCACTTAGTTTTGTTAAATCTCCTATTTCCCTGCCATTAAATGTCATTAATATATAGCGGATTCCATTTTGTTTGGCTACCTTTTCTTTTAATTTTAAATATGTCTTATATTTTCTGTTTTCCCTGCATAATGGACACGTTTGCCGTTTACATCTCGTAACATAATTTATTTCCCCTGAACCGTATAAAAGTTCATTGTTTATACATTCCATTATTTCATCAACTTCATTTGTTTTTCTGTATTCTTCTATGATTTCTAATATCTCTATTATCCTATCTGTTTCAGCTTCTGTATATCTATAACGCTTAGGATAATTCCCCTTTTTTTCCATTCTTTTCACTTCCTACCCAATCTTTATCAAAATGTTAAATTTGTCGTGCATTCTCGCAATCTTTTTCCCTAATAAATTACCTCTTATTTTTTTCAACAATAAAACATCAACATCATCATCTTTTTATTAGCCTTTTCCTTAGAATTATATAGTTTATTTCATATTTAAAGCCTTTATTTATGCTATATAGACTATATCTTTGAATGAAAAATGATTAAAAATGTAAAATTCAATCCCATTATAACTATATAAAGAAAACAAAAAAATTTTACCCAATTCTATTTATATATTTTTATTTAATATTTTATTAATCTTATATTTTTAGTTCGTTATGGTATCTAATCTTACATTTTCATATACTTCCTTTTATTCAAAAATTATAAAATTTGTTATGGTATTTAATCTTACATTTTTTATTTGTTATCATTTTTAAAAATAGGGGCTTTTTATTGTTTTAATTGCTGTGATATGGTATAATTGATATGTAAAATTACACACCAATCTTATTAGAATCGCTTGCTATAACTCCCCCCCTACGTTGTTATAACAAGCCATTTTTTTATTTTTCATTCTTTTTCTTTGGCTTAAATACCTGCGAAGTGCTTCCACGGTTTATTACACCGCATTTTTTACACTTTGTAACATAATATTTACAATCGCTTTCAATTCCAAATAAAAATACTCCGCAGTGCTTACAATGTACTTCTTTCACCTCTATTCACCCCCGTTATACTATGATAATTTTTCTCCATTGTCTTCGTTGTCCTCATCAAATATTTTCATAATTTCATTACTTTCGTTTATTACCGCTTCTAATGCTTTCCAGTCCAATGCAACATCTAATAAATCGGTTATTTTATCCACTAATTGATTTCTTTGGCTGTGTGATATAGGTAGACTGCATATATACTCTGATACATTATTAGCCCGTGCTTTCCATTCTTTAATCTTTTCTGCCTTTTTCTTTTCTCTGTCCTGATTAATTGCCAATGTAACTTCTTTTAATATTTCAAATTCTATCATTTTTCATTTCTCCAATCCTGCTTTAATTATATGATGCCGCCGTTATCTTGATACCTAGTTCCATTAGTTCGTAAACACTTCTTAAATGCCGTTCATATAGCCTATAATCATCTATTTCCTCGTTAAGTTTATCTAATACAGCTTGTATATCCTCGTTGTAATTTTTATGATCCATTATTCTTTTAACACTTCTTTTAACGTTTTGCATATTCTTTTCCACCATTTTCATCACTCCCTATTTTTCTATCTGTTGGTATTCCTAATTTGATTAGCATTTGTTCCATTTGTTCCAAAGTTAATTTTTTAAATCCCTTAATTATGGCTTGTGCTCTTTCATCACTGTTCATAACTATTTTCCCCCTTATTCTCTGAATATTCCAAACTCCATACAGGCCCATTGTCTACACTTTCAATCTTTTGCAATGCCTTTAACAGCACTTTGGCTTTGGTTTCTGTACGTTCTCTAACTTCCTGATATATAAGTGTAAATGGTATTTGTTCGTTTATACATTCGTTTATAGCAGCACTCATTATTAATTCAACTTGCTGTAATATTCCTAGTTGTCCTTGTGTCAATTCATCTCTTTTAAGCCCTTTCGGTATTCCTGCTATATCTCTGGCTAAATTTGTATAATGGATATAGTGAAACTTTTGTTTAGGTTTGCTTACCTTGCCGTAATATAAAAGGGCCTTTATATTCAACGTTTCAATGTTCCTAGTCGCTTTAGCCAATTCCCTTGCCTGAAGCCTTGTAAGTTCCTCTAGTTGTCTGTTTTGGTTCTCTAGGTAGTCTATATATCCAATTACGGCTTTTCTCGCATATTTGCTTTCCCTCATTAGCACTTGTTTGGCTTGATTAAGTGCCAATACAAACATTTCGTTTTCTTTTCCGCTTGTGTCTTTGTATTTGTTCACGTAAATTTTCCCTTTATCTGTATCTTTATCTTTATTACATTTCCCTAAGTCTTCACTAAGGTAAATTTTTAGCCCAGTTATCTCTTCTGAAAATTCATCTCTTATAACTTTTATAAAGTTATTATGACGTAATTTTATAAATTTTCCCCTTTTTCTTTCAGCTTCAGTTAATGTTCCAGCCTTTGCCTTTTCTAAATATTCCTTTTCCCTTAACTCATTGATTTTCTTTAATAATTCTAGACTTGTTATCGTTTTATTTTTCTGGATCGCTTTCATTTTCATTCACTCCTATTTCTATATTTTCTAGTTCTATTAATTCCATTTCAGGTATTTCCAATAGTTCTGCTTCTAGTATTTCTAATAACTCTATTTTTATCCCCTCATTTTCATATTTTCTATTTTAGCCACTTGTTTCCCTAGTTCAAAAAACGTATCTTGAACGTCATTAATCAAATGTACCAATAAATCACTTGCCTTTTTATTGCTTTCTAGTTCATTGAAAATGATGTCCATTTTTTCTTTGTTCTCTATTTCAAATTTATAATTAGCCCATTCTATTATGCTTTCTTCCATTGATTCTTCTCTTACTTTCATTTCTTTCATTTAATCCGCTCTCCTTAATTCAATTTATCCAATCTTTCTTTTATTGCTTTTTCTTCCTCTGTAAATATATCAATTGCAATTATACTCTCACGTATAACGTTCTCAATATCCATATTACTGATGTTTTCCCTGTATATTTTTTGTAGATGTTCCTTGGTTATTATTTCTTCTCTCGTTATCTGTATAGCTGTAAATAGTTCAATTAATTTTTCTTTTATTTTTTCATTTTTAACAAGGTTTATGCTTTCACGTTCTGCATATCTTTCTTTTTGCCATATTTCTTCCCTTATCTCGTCTGCCTTGTCGCCTAATATTTCTTGTCTTATTTTCTTTTCCATTCAATCCATGCTCCTATTTTCATTTATTTTGATTCCGCTCCCCTGAAATTTCAGGGCGGTTCAACTAATATCCCATTTTCTCCAATATCCCTATTGATATTCTTTCCTTTACTGCTGTATCTGTTATATTATCCAGTAGCTTTAACGCTATTTTTATATTGTTGCTATCCTGCTGTAGCTTTGTTTCTATTTCATTGCTTATAAAGTATTCTGTTATTTCGTCCTTAAATTCCCTCAATTCCTTTATTTTTTTGAGTAATTCCTCTAAATTTTTCTGGTAGTATATTGCTGTATATGTTAATTGGTTACTTAAAATGGTATTTTCTCTTTTTAACGCTTTTATTTCTTCATTTCTTAAGACACTTCTACTTTTGACTTTCGATAATTTAAGGCTTATATCATACCCAACCAACTCGTTTAACTGTCTTGTAATTAATATAGGCACACGGTGATAAGTCAATTTGTTATCCAGCGTTATTCCGTTTCTTATGCTTTCCATTTTCCTTTTCATCGGTCTTTTGCCCTGTAATTCTTTTCTCATTCTCTCAAATTCATTGATATATGCCACATTTAAAGCAAAGGCAATTGGTACTGCCGCATTATATCCGCCTATTAATTGGGCAATTCCTTTTTGTGTGATTAAGTAATTTTTTACAGTCCTACCATTTAAAGCCTTGTAATTATGGGGTATATAGAACTGGGCGGAAAGTTCCGCCGAACTAACTTTATCCGTTTTATCTTTGAAATTATCCATTAAATTGAATTGCCCCGAACTTTCGGGCGAATTAAATTTTTTGATATAATCCTCTATTTTTTCCAAAAGATGATCGTGCCTTACTCCCAACTCTTCTGCCACTCTGTTACTTGTCGTTACTAAGATTCCTTTTACATTTTCCACGTTTACCTTAATCATTTCCATAATTATTTTTCACTCCCTTAATCATTCTTTTTATTCTGTTAATCATTTTATTTCGGGCCTTTTCCCTTGCTTTGTCGCTATTTTTGTTTACCATTTCCAATGCTTCAAATTTGTGTTTCATTTTCCACCACTCCATTTCAATATTTAAATTTAACCGTTCTAGCATTACGTAGCACCGTTCACGTTGTATCTTAAAATTATTAAGCCCATCGCTTAACCTACAATCAAATATTAGTGTATTTTCTTATTGCCTGAAGTATATTGAATATGCCTGTTTATTTGCTTTGTGATATGTGTTATAATTGCTTATTCTAAAATTTAGGTATAAAAAAATACTACAAAACTCTTTTTGCATTTTTGCGAAGTTTGTAGTATAATCTATTTGCGAGATAGTATTATACTACAAGCCTTATATGACTTAATAGGTTGTATAGGGCTTTTTTTATACCTTTTCAATAATTATCTTTTGGTTTTCGGTATCATAAATGATTTTAACTTCCCTATTATCCTCATTTATTCCAAATTCCTTTAAAAGCGGTATGGATAAATTGACTTTACAGCCTTTACCCGTTCCCATTTTTATAAAAGATATTTTGGCTTTTCTTTCGGTTTTCATATCCCTTTTCCTCTCTATTAAGTTCTAATATATTATATAACATTAGTACTTAATTGTCAAGTTATAATTTACATTTTTTTTCATAAATTATACTACAAACTTCACAAAAATTTATTTGACTGTAATTGTCCGTTACCTGTTTATAGCAGGCCCATTTAATCTTGTACGACACCTTAAATTTCAGGTGTCTTATTTAATCCAATAGCAATGGTTCATCTTTTCCTAGCCCTGTATTTTGATTGATTCCGTCCATTATAACCCTTACACTTTCAGGGTATAGCCTTGTTACTACTTTCAATAAGTTCTTGCCATAATCATTTGCTATTGCATAGCTAAGGACGCTTTTAAATCTGTTCTTTGGTCTTACTGTCTTGTTATAGTTATTCATTCTAGCCTTTAGATCAATGTGATAATGTTCTTTAAATACCCTGTAAACTTCATTGTATTTGTTCCCGTAGTTTCCCCCGCCAACTCTTATTATCCTGTTTATAATGTCTTCTATCTGATAAGGCTGTAAATCTCCATTAAGTCCTTTGATTATTTCATTCTGTGCCTCGTTCTCGATTCTTAATCTCTCGTTTTCAAGCTCTGTTTCAAGTGCCATTTGCAAGGCTTCTATTTTAGTTAGCTGCTTAGGCTGTATCTGTCCAGTTACTACAACGAAGTAACTTTTGATAAGCATATCGTATATATCCCAACTAAAATTATCTCTAAAAGTTCTCACTATTTTTAAATATCCGCTTTCAGTATAAAGCTGTATATTATTATCCTGATTATTAGATATTTTTTTCAAAGTGCCAAATTGGCATTTTAAAAATTTATCTTTCGTTATTTCGAAAAAATCTGAATTTTCAACAAATCTTTTTCTATTTCTCTTAAATTGTCGGTTTATTTGTGCAACATCTTTTTTATGAATGTCTGATATATCCCAAGCCGTTATCACTCTTTGCCCTTTGTATTCCTTAGTTTCAATCTCAATTCCATTGATTAAGATTTTGTTGTTTCCTGTCAATACTGCTAATTCTGTCATTTCTTATCTCTCCTATCCTATTTTTTATTTATTCCTGAATCAGAATTTTTGATTCAGAAATTTTTTTATAACTCAATCCCAAAACGGTTTCAGTTAATCCGCTCGGCTAAAATTTCAGCTCAACTCAAATTTGAGTTTAGTACCTATTCGTTTATAAAGATTTCTACTACTTCGTCATCAGTTAGTTCCAAATAATCTTTAATCTTTTTAACTTCAGGTAAACTAAATCTTGACAATCCATTTACCTTTTTACTTACACTAACCTTGGATAATCCCAATACTTTGGCTAAATCCTTTTGTGTCTTTTCTTTCAATGATAATTTTGATTTTAAGATGTTTTTTTGTATCATTTTTTTCATCTCCTTTAAAATAAGTATATGTATGTTTACTTAATTTATTTTTTTTTTAATCTAAGTAAACTATTATTTACATTTTTATGTTACCACAAAAAAGTAAAAAAAGCAATACATTTTATTAAATATATTTCAAAAAAGTTAATTTATGTTTACTTTTTGTAAAATTATTTAATTTGAAAAAAAAGTTAATGTGATATATAATATAAAATAAAGGATTGGTGTTTATTATGTATTCTGAGAAATTGGAAGTTGGTAAAAAAATAAAAGAATTTAGAAAAAACAAAAAAATAACACAGAATGAAATATCTCAAAAATTAGGGATTAGTCGTGTGTCATATATACAATATGAAAATGGTAAACGTGATATACCATTCTCACTTTTGCCTAAAATATGTAAAATATTAGATATTAAAATTAGTGATTTAGATAATATTTTGGATTTAGATTTTCAAGTTTTTGATTTTACAAAACGATTTGAAACATTTTTAGAAAAATATACCGTGCAATTAAAAAATAAAATATTGTCTAATGGTCATACTTTTTTATTAAAACAAATCTTTAGGACTGGTATTTATTTAGAGATAAAAGACAAAAAAATAATAATTCCAAAAACTTCAGTAAATTTTAAAGAATTAGTAATAGATATTAATGATTTTTATAATAATATTGAATTTATAATTGACGGTGACAGGTTAGTGAAAGACTTTCTGTATCTTTCGATTTTTTCGCAATCAAAAATATAAATAAATCAGACGGCAAAACTTCTGCCATCTCATTTTTATGGTGTCCACCAAAATGACACCATAAACGACTGAACGAATCGTGCACCCATAGTTAAAGGACTGGGCAAATCGCCTACCCCTATTAAACGAATCATTAGGGGGTAGTTAAAAGCGACACCCTTTGAAGTGAATAGATAAAATCTACTGTGTTGGCTTTTGTTAGCCAGTATATAAAATTTATATATCAGATAACGGGCTATGTTAAACTTAGGTCGTGAATAATTATTGAATACAGCCAATAGGGATAAACTCCCCTTTGGTTGTTTTTATTTCTCCGCTTGTGGGGAAAATTAAGATAACGGAAGTTTCTGTTTTCGGATCAGGCAATAACTATTCGCCATTAGTGGCGAAAATAATTTTATACCAACATTTCCCTTATAACTTTTTTCAGGATAAATAAGTGATAACCCTGATACGAAAATTTTTCGTACCGTGGTACGTGTCATAAATCAATTTTTGGTTTCCTAATTTTGAGAAACCAATCATATCCCTTTATATAAGCCAGATACAAGCCCATACAGGCTTTCCGTTCAATTCTTTAATATTTTCCCTACTTAACTCATTTATCATACGTGTGGCTTATCTATGTGGCTCTAATAGCATTGTAAACTTAGCAATACTTAAATTTACAAGGGCCTTTTCTCCTTAAAGCCCGAATAGGGGGCTAAATATTAAAAAATAAAACATTTTTTTAATGTTACTAGAAATTAAATTGTTGGCTTTTGTTAAGTTTTTATATCCGTACTTCCTAAATCTAACTTAGGGCTTTTATTTTTTTATACCCTAATTCAAGTTTAGTGTTTCCAGCAAGTTAAAAATTAGTATTTTTTAGTAAAAATATACTGGTTCTCATTTTTAACTTCTCAATTTATTCTTAAAACGTTCTCTATTGGGTCTAGGACTTCGCTCACATTTGATAATCTGATTTTTGGTATAAAACTATGTCTAGGGTATTCAATGTTCTTAAATCACTTACAAATTATCACTAATTAGTGATATTTTCAGATATTCGGGTTTTTATAGGCTTTTTTGTAATAGGCTCATTTGTTATTAGCTTTTTTGACTAACAGTTATTACTTAAATTTCAGTAATAGGGGTTCATCTTTATGAAGAACGTTCCCGCCCAAATGTTTTTTCAGGACGGCTAATTTTTCAGCAGTCCCGTTATTCAAATTTGAGTTGTCTTATCTAATATCTGATACGGATATTTTCCGTACCTGATATATAAATTTCATATACCAGTTTTTATATTGGATCTGATACAAAAAGTTTTCATGCCAATTTTTATAATTTCTTTTTCAATGTTTATTCTTAAAATCAATTCTATGGTGTCTAGCAAGCCCACCACGTTCGATAATTTACTTTTTGGTATAAAAGGCTAGGGTGTAAAATGTTCTCAAATCGCCCTTAAAATTATTAGCGGCTAATATTATTTCCCCTAAATGTCGTTTTTTTCCGGAAAAATTATTTTTATAACTCGCTTTAACATAGCATTTTAACTATATTTTTAGCAATAATACCTATAAAAAATCGGACAGGACATAGAATTTTAAAAAATTAGTATACATATTTTTGCTGGGGCTTCGAACCCACTCGCCTTGTAAAAGTTTTCTGGAAGTACCTTTTTAGGATTTTATTTTTTATAAAAAAATCGCAGTTAATCCAATAACTACGATTTAAGTTAATAGGTCCATTATTCTTTTTCTTTATTGCCTTTGTCTTTATTTCTTAACCCTAATGAAACGGCTAACATTCCAATAGCCCCAATCATAGAGGTATAACCCTCAAGGCTTTTGCCTATGCTTAAAAGATATATACCGCCAATTATAGCCGATAAAACAGCAATACCGCCAATTATCTGCCCTAGGATTTTTGAAACTATTGCACCATTTACAAGTTTTTCTTGATTTCTTTGAAACGTTTGCGATTCCTGCATTTCTATCTTTTGCCTGTTTTTCTGTTGCCGTTCTGCCATTGCCACAATCCTGCTGGCTAACCCCTTTTCAATATTTTCGTACCCTTGTAATTCCTGATAAGTTGGTATTGGCGCTGAACGTATAGAGACACTTTGGATCTGTGTTTCTGTTTTGTGATTTTTAGGGGCTTTTGCTATTTGCTTTTTATTTCTTTTTACCATTCTATTTACCTACTTTTTGACACTTGCTATATCCTTTTATTGCACTTCTTATATCATTTCCAACTTTTTCCCAATCCGATTTTAATGCTTTATAGTCATCTTTTTCAAAATTAGAATTTCTTTTCAACGATATTTCAGGCTGATAAACTATGTCCGCTATTCCCTCAATAAAGGCTTTTAAATTACTGTTCATAATCTCCCTCCTAATTTTGATATAATTTATTTTACCTTTTTTATTTTAAAAGTGCAACAAAAATTTAATTTTTTTAAACAATATGGATTATAAATATTACAAAATGTTTATTTTAACTTTTAATCAATAAAAAAAGCCCATTTTCATAGCAGGCCCATTATTATTCTAGTATTTAATTTTATTCGTTCGTTCGTTCGCTTTTTAACGTTCACTATGTCATTTTGTGTCATCGCTAATCATCATTCGCACTATTCTCTAACTATTATATTCATTGCCTTTAAAATACTTTTTAATGTTCTAACGTTCGTTCGCTTTTGGTGCAATTTGTCTCAAAAAGTCTCATTTTTTTCCACGTTTTTCCATTAAATTTTATGTTTTGGTTACTATCTCTAACCATTGTATTTATTATATTTGTTAATATTTTGCAACCGCTAGAACTGGTTGCATTTTTGGTTCTAACTGGTTGCATTTTAAATATTTATTTGGAGTAGTGCTAACAAATATCACTACTATGCTTTGGATTGGTAATATTATTATACCATATTTTCTTTAAGTTTTGAATCACTTATCAAATAAAAAAAGACTATCCGTTTTTGGATAATCTTTATTTTTTTTTATTAGTTAGATTTTCTTTTTAGAGTTACAATGTAGTGATATTTTTTTGACACTCGCAACCCCCCATAAATAGCGGATTTATTTTTTTACTTTTTTCCGTTGGTTACCCGTTGGTTACCTTTTGAATTTTAACCCCTATAAACATTGGCTTTTCGTTAAAAAAGTAGTTTTTTCTTCAAAACTCCTTTTTAAATATGCTATCACAAGGGTAGCATATTTTTTTTGCCATTTCTTACAAAACAAGGTAATACGGTACCAAAAAGGTATTCAGTTATCTTTTTCATTTTTTTAGTTTTTTTATTTATTTGTGATTTTTCATAAAAAGGTACTCATTTACCTTATCCGTTGGACTAGCGTTGGACTAAAACTAATGTCAAGAAAAAAGCCTATAATTAAGGCTTTCTATGAAGTTTTTCTAAAATTTAAACTATTGTCGCAATATTTTCGTGTCCCATTATATCTGTTATCATAATATTATTTATTTTTTGATTACTCATAAGTGTTGCTAGTGTTTTTCTACAATCGTGAGGTTTATGTTTATTAATTTTTAAAGTTTCCAATGTTTAATAAAATTTCTCACGAAAATAATTTTTTCTTAAAGGCTTATTCTCGTTCTTTTTTTTGCTGAATATCCATTTATCATTGTATATCAAATAATCTGTTGGACTGTTCTCGTAAAGCTCTTTTATAATTTCAACTATATCTTTATGAATAGGTATACTTCTATTTTTTCCTTTTCTAGTTTTATTTCCACCGTGTATAAATTCCTGCTGTAAATCTACATTTTCCTTTTTCAATTCTACAGTTTCTTCGATTCTCATACCTGTATAAATCATAATTAAAATATATTTTACCCATATTATATCCATGTTTTCCCATAATTTTTCTATTTCATCATAATTAAAAGGTTTTTTTTCTTTGATTTCAGTTTCTTTTGGTAAATTTATAAATTCTGCTCTATTTTTTTCCAATATGTCTATTTCTCTCGCATAGTCCCAAAAAATTTTTAAAAATCCTTTTGTTATACTTTTAGTTGAAATACTACAATTTAAATCATTTATTAGATTTTGCAATACTGGAGTGCTAATATCTTTAAAAACCAGATTATGTAACTCCTTACATCGTTTAAAACTATTGATGTAACTATCCAAAGTATTTTTAGCAACAATATCTTTTTTACTGTTTTTAAATAACTCAAACAAATCTTTAAATTTAATTCTATGATTTTCTAAATTGTAAGGATTATTAAAATATTTGTTTAATACTTCTGTTGCTTCCTTTTTAGTGCTGAAATATCCCAAAGAATGTCTTTTTTTAGTTACAGGGTTAGTAACTCTAACTCTAAAAGGATTCGTTCTATTTATTTTAACTTTTGTTATACTCCCTGTACCATTTGCATTTTTATATTTCTTTATAGTTCAATTTCTTCTTTCTAATTCTACTTTTCAATGTATAGTATACTAATCTTTTATCTTCTAAATTCATATTTGCCACTCTACTTTCTCTATTTTTATTAGTATATTTTTAGTTAAAATAAGTTAAAATAAGTTGCAAGTTTTTATATATTACGTTTTTTGATTTTTAACTTATATTTTAGATATATTTTCTATTTATAATTTTCAACAATTTAATATTGATTGTATAATATATTGCGACAAACTAAAAAAATATAAAAACTCATGATAATTACGTGTTAAAATGTTAGTAACCACAAAAACATTAACGAAAGAAAATATATCATGAGCCATAAATATTTTACCATAAATGAAAGAAATAAACTAGAGGTTTTGCTAAATGAAAATTACAGAATAAAGAGAATCGCTGAAATCCTTGAAAAAGATAGAGCTGCTATTTATCGGGAAATTATGAGAGTTAAAGGTGAATATTGTGCCGAAAAAGCTTAAATAAATGCCAATAATAAATGCTGTAAAAAAGGCAGAAATTACAAAATTACTTCCGAATTAAAGAATTTAACAAAAAGATAGCAAGAAGTCTCCGACTTCTATAAGTGGGAGATGAATTGCTTTTTTTGTAAAAAAATTGAAAAAAGGAT
>ERZ773062.270-NODE-270-length-31717-cov-10.546617_pt1 | contig 31717 bp, 24 predicted proteins | sample MGYA00580626_ERZ773062 | MGnify/ENA primary metagenome ERZ773062 (study PRJEB29015, sample SAMEA2738003) | human oral metagenome | biome: human oral; feature: human-associated habitat; material: dental | place: China | collected 2058 ... | reverse complement strand
TGATAACTTATTATTATGCCGCTCTTTAAGTGCCTTAATATTATATCAGCCTTCGTCCTATCAGTCAATACCTTTTTTGCTTTTTTTGCAATAAAAAAATCCTAATTTATTTAAAATTAAGATTTTTACTATATGAAAATTTATAAAATTAGATTCTCATTATAAATTTCTCTATTAATATTTTTATATTAATGTATTATTCTTCATCTTTATCCCAATTAAAAGTTCTTCTAACTGCTTTTTCCCAACCCTTAATTTTTCTATTTCTATTTTCTTCACTTAAATTAGGATAAAATGTTTTATCTTTTCTCCAAATATTTTTTATTTCATCAGTGTTCTTCCAAAATCCGACTGCAAGTCCTGCAAGAAATGCACAGCCCATTGCTGTTGTCTCTAAAACTTCAGGTCTTGTAACTTCTGTATTTAACATATCAGATTGAAATTGTAATAAAAAGCCGTTCGCACTTGCACCGCCGTCAACTTTTAAATTTTGAATTTGTATATTTGTATCTTCTTCGATACAATTAAATACATCTACACATTGATAGGCTATTGATTCGAGCATTGCACGAATGATATGCTCTCTTTTAGTTCCTCTTGTAAGTCCGAATATAGCTCCTTTAGCATTCATATCCCAATATGGAGCTCCAAGTCCCGTAAAAGCAGGAACAATATAAACACCGTCAGTATCATCTACTAAGTTTGCATATTGTTCGGACAAACTCGCATCATAGAGTAGTCTTAATTCATCCCTAAGCCATTGTATTCCGGCACCGGCAATGAATATACTTCCTTCTAATGCATAAGTAACTTCTCCGTTTAATCCCCAAGCTATCGTAGTCAATAATCCGTTTTTGGACTTCAAAACTTCTTTTCCTATATTCATCAAAAGGAAAGCTCCTGTTCCATAGGTTATTTTAGCTTCAGCTTTTTCAAAACAATTTTGTCCGAAAAGAGCAGATTGCTGGTCGCCAATTACGGACGAAATAGGAATTTTTGCTCCACCGAATGTGTATTCATCAGTATATCCGTAAATTTCGCTTGAGTCTCTAACTTCGGGTAATATGGATTTTGGAATATTCAAAATTTTTAAAATATCCTCATCCCATTGTAGAGTATTTATATTGAATAACATTGTCCTCGAGGCGTTTGAATAGTCCGTTATATGCACTTTTCCTCTTGTCAAGTTCCAAACTATCCACGTATCTACAGTTCCGAATAATAGCTCTCCTCTTTCAGCTCTTTCTCTAGCTCCTTCAACATTATCCAGTATCCATTTTATTTTTGTGGCGGAAAAATAAGCATCAAGTTTCAGCCCTGTTTTTTCAAAAATTAAATTTTCATAGCCATCTTCTCTCAATTTTTCACAAATTTCCGCAGTTCTCCTACATTGCCAAACAATTGCGTTATATACCGGTTTACCTGTAGATTTTTCCCAGATAATCGTAGTTTCTCTCTGATTTGTAATTCCGATAGCTTTTACTTCGGTTGGTCTTACAAAATTTCTTTCCAAAACTTCTCTACAAACTCCGGATTGAGTTGCCCAAATATCCATTGCATCGTGTTCAACCCATCCGGCTTTTGGAAAAATTTGTCTGAATTCTTTTTGAGATATACCTTTTATATTTCCCTTGTGGTCAAATAAAATAGCTCTTGAGCTCGTAGTTCCTTGATCTAATGCCAATATATATCCGTCCATAAAAACCTCCTAAGCTCTTATATCAATATTTAATATCCACTTTTTATTAATATGTGCGAACAAAAATTGTAATGAACAAAGTAATAAAACAATAAAAATCAATATAATATCTGTATAATACTCGTAAATATCAGGATAAATCAGTCTGTATACATAAGTTAATAATATAATAGCAAAAGAATAGATATATCTATAAAAAGTTTTATTTATGCCCTTTCCCTTTTTTACAGAAATATTTTTATAAAGTAGAGCTAGGAAAGTAGCAAATTCTGAAACAAGCATTATCGCAAAATAAATCACTATTAAACTTAAAATTGTATTTAATTCCATAATATTTGAAATTAATTCAGAATAAAAAATTTCATATATGATATAGAGCAAAAAATAAACCATCCCATATATTATACAGCTAAAAGTCTTAATCCTTGCAATTTTTTTTCTGCTAAATCCACTTATAAAAAGTTGATTAAATATATTTTTTCGAGAAAAAATGAAAGTTAAAAAACTCGCGGTTAAAATGGACATAATAACTTCCGTATTTAAGTAAATATCAATATTCAAAAACTTTGCAAATGCTAAAAACACAAGCTCACTCAAAACGGAAAACAAAATCCCGATTAAAAAAGTTTCAAATAATACTTTTAAAGAAAATTTCAATCCATTTCTCAATTTAATGACCTCCTTCAGATGCAGTAATTGCCTCATAAATTTCCTTTAAAGAAACAGTTCTGCTTCCATGTGCTCTAATTTCGTCTTCATCTTTTGCTAAAACATAGGCTATTTTCAATTTAGAAAAATTTTTAAGAGTCCTAATTGCCAAAACATCTCTGTCTTTTACAGCTGTACTTATCAAATCAACAGATCCGGAAATGGAATAAACCATTTTTTCGAGTTTTTCTCTACTTTCAAAAAGCGCAACTTTTTTATCCTTAATAATGATTATATAGTCAAGATAATCAAAAAAATAATTTACATTTTTACTATGGATTATTGGAGTATAGCCATTTCTTTTAAAATTCCCAATTAAAATATCACTTAATTTTCTGATGTCCAAACTTGAAAGTCCAATCTCAGGTTTATTAAAAAGAAGATATTTTTTATTCATACAGATTGTGACAACAGTTTTGAAAATTGTACAATTTTGAACATTTTCTTCCGCCTTGAACTTTTTATCAAGGTCAAGCTTAAAAGAATCACAAAGCTCCAACGCATAAGATAAATCAAAATCCGAATTAAAATTGGATATATTCTTTAAAACCTGTCTTAGAGTATATCCGTCATAAAATTCCATTTTAGGACACATATAAATCAAATCTCTTGCATCTTCCGGATCTTTTCCGTCAATTAAAACAGTTCCATCATCTTTGAAAGTATAATTACATAGAACATTAAAAATAGTTGTTCCACCGGAATTAATTCTACCTAAAATTCCATAGGTTTTTCCCTCTTTAATCTCTAAATTAAAATCTTCAATCGCAACAAACTTCCCGTAATTTTTCTTTAAATTCTTAATTTCAATCATCTATATTTCCTCTATAATATCTAAAATAATACTCTTAACAATCTTGGCAGATTCCAAAACAAAAGTTTCAAAATCACAATCAGCCTCTTCATTCGCGTTGTCGGATATTGAACGCAAAGCCAAATACTTAACACCATTCAAGTGGCAAGTATGTATGATAGAACAGCTTTCCATTTCACAACAAAGGGAATTAAAATTTTGCTTTATCTTGTTTTTAATTTCCTTTTTGGCTACAAAAATATCTCCTGTTGCTATAATTCCTCTAAAAATTCTATTTTCAGGTAAAACTTTTTTCGCCTTTTCATAAGAAATATCAACTAATTTTTTATCAGCAACAAATTTTACATCTTTAAGTTCCGGAATTTGTCCCATTACATAACCCGCTTCAGTACAATCGAAATCGTGATAAAAATACTCCGTTCCTATAACCAAATCTCCAATTTTCACGTTGTCATCAGTAGAACCGGCAACCCCTATATTTATAATAATTTCCGGAGAAAAATGATCTATCATACTTTGCGTATAAATTGCGGAGTTTACTTTCCCGATTCCACAAATACCAAGTACAACTTCTTTGTTAGAAATATTTGTAAGATAAAAAGTAAAACAACCCCTTGTTACTTTTTCAGTCTCGATTTTATCTATAATTTCCATCAACTCTTCATTCAGAGCGCTTATAATACCTATCATACACTCACCTCATCTATATATTTTTTACTTAATTTCATAATAGACTTCTACAAAAGAACTCCACTTTATATGTATTTTGCCTTTAAAAATCACAAAAATATAAAAATACAAATTTTTTTCAAATTAAAAAATTTTTAAATTTTATTTAAGGTTCCTATGGCAAAATATATATATCCTAACCATGAGAAATAAATATTTATTAAAATTAGGTTTTTAGTAATACTAAGTGTAACCTAATTCAATCATACTTTCCACTTAATTCCCCAAAAAAACGGAAAGGATGATAAAGGCTTTATGCCTATTACACTATAATATTTTTTGATAATTTTTTAAATTTATAGTGTAAATCTTATCTTTACTAAAATATAAAGATATTAAGCCAAAAGTAATACAATTTATTAAAATTAGATTTGCTATCTTAAAAGGTAAATCTAATTTTAATAGAATTTACTTTAAAAAATCAAAAATAGAATATCATAAACTCTTTTAATTATTTTTTCTAAAGATGATTATGATAAAGTTAATATGACATAATTCTTTTTGATAATTTTTCCTAAAAGAATTGTGATGTAATAAATATATCTTTCCATACCGTATAAAATTTTTAGTTTTTTATTACATCATAATTCTTTTTTTATTTCATCATAATTTTTTTCTGATTATTTTAAAGTAATTATGGTGAAATAAAAGTATCTTTGCGGAGTAACTCCAACTATTATATCATAATCCTCTTTTTGATTACTATTTTTAAAGATGATTATGATGAAATTAATATAGTTTTACAAAGTAAAACTATATTAATTATAACATATCAAACAATTATAAAAAAGGGAATTTTCTTTGTTTTTCAAAGTTTTTCAGAAATTTTCACAAAAAAAGTGTGGAACGGTGTTCCACACTTTTGTATTATAAATTATATCTATTTATCAACTTCAGGTGCATCTTTAGTCAATTCTATATCAGAATTTCTGAAAGGTGCTTTTCCTTCTTGAGGTGATGAAATATCATATTTCTTAACTCTGTTATTTACAAATGCTTTTGTAGTACTTGAGAATACCGGAACAACAATAGCTTCATCATTAATTAAGTATTTACTTAATTCAGCATAATGTTTCTTTCTAACTTCCGGATCAGTATTGTCAAGACTTACGATATTAGCTAAAAGCTTATCCAATTCCGGAGAAGTAAATCTTTGGAAGTTAAATGATTCATGTTTTCCATAGAAACCGCTTGGATCCGGATTTGAACCTGTGCTCCATCCACCCATATAAACATCTATTTCAGGATCATCTGCACCAAGTTTTTCATAGAAAGAGTTGAATTCTATAAGTCTACCAGTAGTAAGTTCAACATCTAAACCTATTGCTTTCCATTGTTGTATTAAGAATGATACTGTAGGTTCTTGAGTTGCTCCACCTTGCATTGCAGCAAACTTAATTTTTAATGGCTTACCATTTTTATCTTCTCTTATTCCGTCACCATTAGTATCTTTATATCCTGCTTCATCAAGAAGTTTTTTAGCTTCTTCTAAATTGTATTTAATTCCTTGATAGTCTTTGTCATAAATTGTTGAGAACATTGGAGGAATTATTTGATATAGAGGAATACTTAAACCTTTTTGTAATTTTTTGTTTATTGTATCTCTATCAACAGCCATAGCCATTGCTTTTCTCAAATTCTTATCAGCCATTTTTGCATCAGGATTTGTTACAACTTCACCTTTGTCTTTATCATATTTTCCTAATTTAAATCCTAAATAATTATAACCGCCATAGTAATTACTAGCAATTTTACCATTCTTTAAAGCAGCAAATTTTTCGTACAAATCAGAACTGAAAGAATCTATAATATCATATTCTCCTGATTTTGATGCAGCAACTACTTGTGATGATGGAACTATTTTAATTTCCATTCTCGGAGTTTTAGGTTTACCAAAAGCGTAATATGGATTTGCTTCTGCAACAACTTGTTGTCCAGGTACTATTTCCTTAATTACATGAGATCCGCATGATAATGGATGCTTTCTTGTAGCTTCATGAGATTCTTGTTCTTTAATAGGAATATCTTTGTAAACGTGATCTGGTACCGGATTATAAGGAATTCCCTTGCCCCAGTAAATTGAGTGGTCAAATTCTTTAAAAGTAATTTCTAAATGTTTGTCATCTATAATTTTAACACCGGAAACATCTTTAGCTTTTCCGTCATGATATTCTTTCATACCTACAACATTAAGATAGTCAGTACCAAAACGTACACCTTCATAATCTTTATGTCCAATTATTAAATAATATCTCAAAAAGTCTTTTGCAGTAACAGGAACACCGTCACTCCAAGTTGCTTTTTCATGAATTGTTATAATTGCTTTCTTTTCTTTAGGTTTGAATTCAATTTTACCTTGTCCGGTATTTCCGTTTTTATAGTCAGGGTCTGAATCGAAAAATCCTCCCATTCCAACCCAATTCATAATAGTCATATCAAAGTTATCTTGAGCAAAAGCTTCATGAAATACTCCTTTAAAAGGTGATTCCCCAATTATACCTATTTTTAGAGTACCATTTTCAATAGCATTTCCTTCATTTTCAACTACCGGATTAGGTTTAAATCCTGTTTCTTCCTTCTTACCATCTTTGCCGTCTTTTCCATCTTTTCCACTCTTAGCTCCACAGCCTGAAAGTATCATCAAACCCGCTAAAGCCAAAGCAGTTAATTTTGACGCTTTTTTCATCTTAAGTCCTCCTTGAGAAAAAATAATTATTTTCAAGATAAATCGTTTTCTAATGAGCACAACACTACATTACAAGTGTAAATGCAAATTCTCTTGAGTAAAACTCAATCTCCATAAAACATATCTTATCTTTACAATAAGGATTATAGCACAAGAAATCTTAAAATAAAAGGTTTTTTTAAATAAATTAAAAAATAGTCATTCTTTTTAAATAAAATAAAGTTTTATTGCTTAAATTAAGTATTTAAGTTTTAAACTTAAGTAAAAAATTTTTTGAAGATATAATGGCTTGTTTTCAATGTTGAAAATATTTTTAAAACATTTTAAAACTAAAATTTATAAATTTTTTTATTTTTGAAAAAAATTACATTTTTTTAATAATTTATGTGCTTTGTAATTTGAACCACAATTTGTTATATAGAAAGCAAAAAAGAAACCACTCGCGTGGTTTCTTCAATATCAATCTTTACTATTTCCTATTTAACAGGTGAGTCAGCTGTTAATTCAACATCAAATAATCCGAAATTTGAACCAGGAGTTATATCCCATTTTTTAACTCTGTTATTTACAGCTACTATACCTTTTCTGAATAATGTAGGTACAACAGGTACATTTTCAAACATATAGTTTGCGAATTCTTTATATGCCTTTGCTCTGTAATCTTTATCAACAGCTTCGACAGAATTAATTTTATCAAAAATCTTATCTAATTCTTCACTTGAAAATCTTGAGAAGTTAAATTGAGCTTTTCTTCCATAAAGACCTGTAGGATTAGGATTTGATCCTGTTCCCCAAGCTGCTTGGTAAATATCTATTTCAGGATCATCAGCTTGAACTTTTTCATAGAATGAGTTAAATTCTATAAGTCTTCCAGTAGTAAGTTCAACGTCTAATCCGATTGATTTCCATTGTTGAATATAGTAGTTAGCTATAGGTTCAGCAATAGCTCCACCTGACATTGAAGCAAATTTAATCTTAAATGGTTTACCGTTTTTATCTTCTCTGATTCCATCATTATTAGTATCTTTATATCCTGCTTCATCAAGAAGTTTCTTAGCTTTTTCTAAATCATAAGTATAACCTTTTAATGATTCGTCATAATATTCTTTAAATGCAGGAATCATAAGTTGTGTTGCATTTCTTCTTAAACCTTGATAGAATTTTTCACCAACTTGGTTATTATCAATTGCATAAGCCATAGCTTGACGTAATTTAACATCCGCCATTTTTGCATTAGGATCTGTTACAACTTCTTTCTTTGTATTATCCCATTTACCAAGTTTAAACCCTATATAAGTATAAGATAATTCATCTTGAATACCTAATTTAACATTCTTTAAGTCTTTAACTTTGCTATAAAGGTCTGAATTTAATCCAACAGTTAAATCATATTCACCTGCTTGTAAAGCAGCAACAATTTGTGATGATGGAACAATTTTCCATACAACTTTTTTAACCTTTGGTTGACCCTTATAGTAATGTGGGTTAGCTTCAAAAACAACTTGTTGTCCAGGAACTATTTCTTTAATATAGTAAGGTCCAGGAGACAATGGGTTCTTTCTAGTGATGTCATGTGCTTCTTGTTCTTTAACAGGAATGTCTTTTAATTTATGACTTGGAACCGGTTCGAAAGGAATTCCACCACCCCAAAGAATACCAGGATTGAATTTCTTAAAGTTAATTTCAAATTTCTTATCACTCAAAGTTTTAAAACCTGAAATTTCTTTACTTTCACCTTTATTATATTCTTCTATACCAACTACATTTCTCATATCGTCGTCGAAACGAACACCTGTATAATCCTTATGTGCTACGATTTTATAATATTCTAAAAAGTCTGCGGAAGTTACCGGAGTTCCGTCATTCCATGTATATTTTTCATGAATAGTTATGATTGCCTTCTTTTCTTCTGGTTTAAATTCAATATCTGCACCGCCACCATTTACTAATCTGTAGTTTTCATCAATTTTAAATGTACCGTTTGTAGAATAAGCCAAAATTTCCATATCAGGATTACCACTTGCAAAAGCTTGATGGAAAATACCAGTAAATGGTGAATCATTTATATATGCAACTTTAAGTGTCGCATTTTCAACTGCTTTGCCCTCATTTTCAACAACCAAATTATCTTGGATTCCAACTTTTTTGTCATCCTTCTTTGATTCGTTTGATCCGCCTTTACTACAAGCGGAGAATAAAAACGTTGTTGCTAAACATAACGCAACGATTTTTGATAATTTTTTCATACCTAAATCCCCCTTTATGTATTTACACGATCCATACATCGTGCAACAAGCGATTAATTACATTACTAATTGCTCGCTTTATTGTGTTAGATAAAAAAGACAAAATTAAGAAGTGTTTTTTCACTTCCTTCCTTATTTTTTCTAACTAACTTTACCATATTATACTATATAAAAAAATTTTTTGCAATAGTTTTTTATAAAAAATTGTATAATTATAAAATTTTTATTTTAATTATTAAATAAATCATAGTAAATTCATAGTAAAGTTGTGATTTTTAGAACTTTAGCAAGATTTGTTTTGAAAAATATTTTTACTAAAAACGTATTCTTATTTTTTTATATAATTTACTCATAAAATCAAACCTGTTTTTTTAACAAAAAATGCAGACAAACTTTCATTTAATCTGCATCTTTTTTAGCACATTTTATTTAATTTCTTTTAAGTCTACTACTTTTTCCAAATCACCTTGAATTAATGAATTATCCATTGCTGTTCTGAATATTTTTTCACTATCGATATTTATAATTTTTCTTGCGGTTTTTTTGTTTTTGTTAGACTCGTTTATTACAAAACTTTTTTCTTCACCATTAACTTTGTATTTAACTACAATTTCTCCTGAACTTGGCATTCCTTCAAGTACGACTTTCTTTGCACCGGTGATATTTAAATCTGTTGTCAATGAATTTAAATTGACTTCGACAAAATCTTTGACATTTTTTGTGTCTACATTGACAGTAGCCAAATTGTCTTTACTTTCATTTTCACTATAAGCCATACCTCTTCCCGCTATCAATAATTTTTCAATTTTTTCAGTAGTATAATTCAATATTTTTAGATTAGTATTTGGAATCTCTATTTTTTCGTCATTTACATCTTTGATAGTGAATTCATCAAATTGATTAAGTACCTCCTTAATGTTTTTTCCTGAAAATAATTTTTTATCATAAGCACTGTAAGTCAATTCTTTTTTCAATAAATCATTATCTTTATTCCCCATTACTGTTCCCATAATTTCAATAGGTTTTTTAACTTCTATGACTATTTTAGTTTTATCATCTTTTTTAGAAGAACTTACAAACGAAGACGAAAATTTACTATATATCACAGAATCATCAATAATTCTGGTTATGAGGTCAAATTTTGAACTATTTTTCAAGTTTATTCTTCTTGTTATTACTCCTACTTTATTTCCGCTTTTTTCGTCAAAATTTACTTCGTTTTCAAAGTATTTGTCTTTGTAAGTTACAGTTATACGGCTAAAATTATCTTGACTTTTTTTAATTTCTACATTGTAACCCTCATATTCGCTTAAGTCCAAATATTTTATTTCTTTTTCTGTCTTCAAAATTTCTTTGGTACTGTAAGTCGATTTTTTCTCAATTTCTTCATCGACTCTTCTTTGAACTTCACAAAACATCTTATAGGAGCCTGTAAAACCTATAGCTATTAAAGAAAAAGAAGTTATTGCCAATACTTTAAGTTTAAAATATTTACCTCTCATATTCGTCCTCCTTCGTTTTTCGCCCATAAACTCTTGAGTACATAAATTTTATTTTTATCCAGTCATTATATTTCAACACTAATCTGTATATGAATATTGAATAATATTTAATTAAAATACTCATAGCTATGAAAAGTCCTATAGCAAGCATTATCGGAAAAACTACCCACAAAAAACTAAGCGATAATGATGACAATGCAGTTAGAGTAATCGGTGTTAAGAAGATTGCAAGTCCAACTCCAAAAACAGTCATACCTACAAACAAAAACCAAATTCCTCCCAAAATTACAAGCATTATTGCAAAGAATAGAGAAATTATTATAAGGAAAAACATTCCCTTTGAAAAGATGAATATTAGCATCAGATTAACAATAGCCATAAGGAAAGTTAAGTTAAATCCTACTTCTAAAATGTCTCTCGCACCTCGAAATGCAAATGCAAAATAGAACATTATGAATAAAATATTCACGAGTGTCAAAAATTTCCCCGCCCTTGTCTGTAATCCTCTATTTGTTCTTACTAAAAAGGATATTGAAATAATGTATACTCCCAGCATTTCTGTAATTCCTGCTAGAAATCTAAAGCCCAAAAATGCTTCTATAACTGAAAATATAGCAAGAAACATAAATGAAAAAATGCCATATTTTTCAATAACTTTATCACATTTGTTCTCCATAATTTCAATTTCTCTATTTGAATATCCATCTGATAAGCCTTTTTCAAACCAGCGGTCAAATTTTTTACTTAAGTTCAAAAAAACTCCCTGCTTTTTTGAAACATTTTTTTCTTCAGCTCTAAGCTCTTGAACGATTATTTTTGGAGAACCGAGCTCCAAAATAATTTCTTGTTCAGTTTTTCCGTCTAATTTACCATTTAAGAAATATTCTTCGTAATCTCTTAAAATATCCAAACTTTCTTCTTCTGAATAATATTTTAAAAGATAATCATTTAAGACATCCAAGTATTCAACCTTATTCATCATTTTCACCTCTCTTTAAAATCTTATCCATTCCATTTTTTAACTTTTCCCACGCTTCCAACTGATTATTATAATATCTCATTCCGGAAGCAGTAATTCTATAATATTTTCTTGCAGGCCCCTCGTTTGACTCAACGATATAAGTTTCAAAAAAACCTTCTTTACTGAGTCGTCTGAGAATCGGATATATAGTGCCTTCACTTACTTCAATGGATTTTGAAATACTTTGAACAATTTCATATCCGTACATATCCTTGTCCATTAAAAAACTTAAGACACAGAGATCTAACAGACCTTTTTTAATTTGCGTATCCATTTTTACCTCCTTTATCAAGTTGCTTCGTACTACCTTATATATATTCTATCATACTACTATACATTACACAATACCTTTTAATATATTTTTTGAAAATTTTAAAATTTTGTATTTATCTTTATTACGTTTAAACGTTTGTTGATTTTGTTCTTATTGTTTGATATAATTAAATTGACATTAAATTTATCTAAAAAAAGGTTTAACTCTGATATATTTTTCTTTAAAAAATTATTTTTAGCAAAAAATATATTTTATTATTATTTCTTTTTAACTTTATTTAAGGTTACTGTAATAAAATGGATATGTTGTTGATAAAATGTAAATTTTATTTTACTTAAATACATATTAAATTTATCTATTAAAGAAAAATATAGTATGAATTAATAAAATTTTTGATTAATATAATAATCAATCAGCATTGGAGGTGTTATAATGAAACTTTTTTTTGAATATCCCAATTGTACAACTTGTAAAAGAGCAAAAAAATTTCTAAAAGAAAATGGAATTGAATTTAAGGAAATCAGCCTTAAAGATAAAACTCCAACTAAAGCTCAAATCAAATCTGTTCAAGGCAGTATGGGATTAAAGAGACTTTTTAATACAAGTGGCAAGAGCTATAGAGATTTGAATTTAAAAGAAAATTTTGATAATCTTTCTGCTGATGAAGCTCTTAAATTATTAGTAGAAGATGGTTCCCTTATAAAAAGACCTATCTTCATTGACGAAGAAAATAAAATTTTTCTTATCGGTTTTAAAGAAAACGAGTGGAATGTTTTAATTAAAAAATAATATGATTAAGGAGAGAAAAATGGAACAACAATATTCATTAGTTGAAATCTATCCTTCTTATGACAGCGATGAATTTCAAAATGATTTCAAAAAAATAGACAGTTTACTAAATGATTTTGAAAAACTGAATTTAGAAGACAATATTGAATGTATTAAGTCTGTTATTGGAATTTTAGAAGAAGTTAATACTACAATTTACAGAATTTTTACATTTATTGAACTTAATCAGGCAATAAATACAACTGATGAAAAAACAACTTATTATAGCAATAATTTGAATGGAAAACTTTCAAATTATGCAAAGACTTTTACAAAAATTGACAAATTTTTAGGTTCAATCACTGTTGATATTACAAAAGATGAATATTTAAAACAATATGAATTCTTCTTTAAAAATAAAAAAGAAGCTTTAAAACATGTATTACCTGAAGATATAGAAGAAGTTATTGCAAAAATGAAACTTTCAAGCTCAAATGCTTGGGAATTTATGTTTAACTTCTTAACATCAAAGGCATCCATAGAATTTAATGGAGAAGAAAAAACTTTAAGTGAAATAAGGAACCTAGCTTATTCCTCCGATGCGAATGTAAGAAAAGAAGCTTTTTATAAGGAATTGGAGCTTTATGATAGCATAAAAGATTCAATAGCTTTTTCATTAAATAATATTAAACAGGAAGTTAATACAACTTCAAAGATGAGAGGTTTTGAAACTGCTCTTGATGAATCTTTGGAAAATGCAAGATTAAAGAGAGAAACTTTGACTGCTCTTTGGTCAAGTATCGAAGACTATCTACCTCATTTCAGAAAGTTTTTCAAACATAAAGCTAAACTTTTAGGATATGACGGCGGATTAAAATTCTATGACCTTTTTGCAAGTATTGGAGAAAGTGACAGAACTTTCACAGTTGAGGAAGCTCAAGAATTTTTATTGAAGCATTTTGCAACTTTTTCAGACGATATGGTAAAAATGGTTAAAGAGGCTTTCGACAATAACTATATTGACTATTTCCCTAAAAAAGGAAAAGTTGGTGGAGCTTTCTGTAGCAATCTTCCATATATAAAACAATCCAGAATTATGATGAATTTTGACGGAAGTCTTTCATCAGTCTTAACTCTTGCTCATGAGTTAGGTCATGCATATCATGGACTTCATGTTGAAAATCATCTACCTTTAAATTGGGATTATCCAATGCCGGTTGCTGAAACAGCATCAATTTTCAATGAAAATTTAATTATGTCCGCAGCATTAAATGAAGCATCAGATAAAGATAAAATTACTTTGATGGAATCACAAATTTCTGACTGTGCTCAAATAACTGTTGATATCTATTCAAGATTTTTATTTGAAAAAGAAGTTTTTGTGAGAAAACTTGATCACTTTATGATGAGTGAAGAATTAGAAGAAATTATGAGAAATGCTCAAAAAGATACTTATGGAGATGGACTTGATTCTGAAACTTACCATCCATTCATGTGGACATGTAAGCCTCATTACTATTCTGCCGGTTTCTCATACTATAACTATCCTTATGCTTTTGGCGGTCTTTTCTCAAGAGGTCTTTATGCAATTTACAGAGAAAATCCAAATGGCTTTGTAGAAAAATATCAAGAACTTTTAGAAGCAACTACAATCAATACTTGTGAAGATGTTGCAAAAGTTATGAATATTGATTTAACTAAAAAAGATTTCTGGTTAAAATCTCTTGAAAGCATAAAAGAAGAAATTGATGAATTTATAGAATTGACAAGTAAATAGTTAAAATATTAATGGCGATTTTTTAATTGCCATTTTTTGTTTTAAATTTTGTTATATTCAATCATAATATCCTTTTTTAAATAAAGTATTGACTTCATTGTTTTATTGTGATAAGCTATAAATGATAGAAGAGTTTAGTTAAAAAATGTTTTAAATATATAAAGGAGTTGCTTTATGAAATTTAGAAAATTATTTGTTTGTTTATTTTCTTTTTCCCTTTTTCTAACTTCCTGCTCACCTACACCAAAGGATAAATCCAATGTTGAAAATAAGGAAGAAGTTAAAAACAAAGAAGAAGCTGAAAAGGAAACTGTAGATAAAATATCTTTTGAAAAAGAGATTAAAAAAGTTGAACTTCCACAAAAAATTTCTGATTTGCGTTTTTTAAATTATAATCCGGAAAATAATAAATTATATTTTAATTATACAATTGAAAATAAGTTAGTTTATGCATCTAAAAATTTAAAAGATGGAACTATTGATATAATTTATGAAATTAAAGGTAAAGAAAAGGAAAATATGTTCGATATTGCAATAGATGGTATTATTGACGAAAAATTATTCATAGTAAAGGTTAATCACAAAAATATTGAAAATAAAGAGAAAGATAATGAAGAGACTCTTTTTGAATACAATTTTATCGTTGTAGACAAAAACAAAAATATCCAGAAATATTTTAATGAAGATGAAGATTTAATGTCAGGTGATAATCAAACATATGCAATAATCCCATCAGTTAGTGTTGATGGTCATAATTTAATTTTAACTTGTGAAAATATGATTAATAAAGATATACTAAAAAGCTATCTACTAAAATTCAATATTGACGATGGACAGTTAACTTTACTTAAAGAAGAAGAATTAAGTATCAAAAATGATAAGTATAATGGTAAGTATATTATGTTTGCCGGTAGTTTTGAAAACAATCTGTATTACCAAGTGGTAACTTATAATAACGAAGATAGCCTTGCAGAAGGATCTTCAGATATTTTCAAATATATATCTATAGAAGAATCTAAAAAAATTTTAGAATTGAATAAGATAAATGCTCCAACAGAAGTAAAAAACAGAAAAGCTGCTTTCGTTTCAGGAGATAATAAGTTATTATTTATAAGTGAATTTTTAATGGTTGAATCTACTTACAATACCGGTAAAGTTTTCAATTTAGAAACTATGTCAAGTACAGAAATTCCAAATATCGAAAGTCCATATGATATTACTGATATCTATAGAATAAAAGATTTGTATATATTAAACAACAATAGGAGTATATATGCTTATAATAGCGATGCAAAATTGTTACTTCAAATAAATTATCAATACAAAGAAAAAATTATATCTAAAATGGCAGTTACGAACGATATTATTTCTTATTTATTTAGCGATAATTTAGAATCAAAAGAAGCAGAACTTCATATAATTAAACTTAAATCAAAATAAAATTTGACTTTGTTACTTTATTATGTTATTATGATTGTAGAGTGATATTAATCGGAGGGCTTATGAGTAAAAAAACAATAAAGATACTTCTTTTAATTTGGTTATTATTAATACCGTATATAACAAATATTTTTATGTATATCCCGTTTAATGGTCATTATTTGGATTTCGAATATACATTCATAATATATCTTTCAATGTTAATTACAGTATTAATTCTATATTATGAAGTATCCAAGAAAAAGTAAAGTATTTTTTAAAAACGATTAAAATTTATTATATAAAAATATTACTCAATAGAAAAAACAAAGGGCATTTCAAACGAAATGCCCTTTAAATTGCACTGAATATTATATTTTTTTAGTTTTCTCTTAACCCGTTCGGAATTATAATTTCTTTTAGTAATTTTTCCTCTTCTTTTATTCTAACATACATTACAAAAATGTATAGAGGAGAAATTACTAAAGCAGTATATAAAGCGTGACAAAGTAATGCAAGTCCTGTCAATTCGGGTAAAATATTTAAAAAATAATTAGGATGTTTTACATTTACAAACAACCAGTGATTTACAAACTTATGATCCTTTAAAATCATAAGTTTAACTGTCCAAATATCTTTTAACAATCTTGTAACTGTATAGAGCATAAAGATTGAAAAGATTATCAGAAGCAAACCAATAAAACTGATTTTATCAAATTTCGGCTTTCTGATAATCGCCTCGATAAGACAAAATAAATAAAATAATATATGTAAGATAGTAATTCTCTTCGAATTTTCTACTCCATATTCTCTCCCGCCGTCTTTTAGTATTTTTTTCTCGTTTTTAATTGAAATCTTAAGAAAAAATAATCTAATAACAAAAACAGATATAACAATAGCATAAATCATATAACTCATATTACCCCCAAATAATTGTTATATAATATTAAGTGCAATTATAAATATTTTAACATAAATTTAAACTTTTTACTACCTGTGTTATTCGATAGTAATACAATTACTTCGTCAGGTCTACTTTTGTTTATAAGTAAACAAAGTTAGGGCTAAATTGACTACGCTCGAGATGACGTAAAAAGGAAAATTCTTCGTTTAAGAGCTAAACGTTAATTGAAGATAAACTTACGAAATAAATTAAAATTATATAAAAAACGAAATAATTCACGTCATAGAGCTATGCAAAGAAACGCCCCAACACGTCATCTCGACTGGAACGTATTGGAATGGAGAGATCTCATACTTTTGCTTTAGCAAAAGTAAATGTATCGCAGATACATCTATTATAAAAATGTTATGACTTTGTATATAAGTAAAATAAGGTCTTAGATAAACAATTCTTAAGTCTTTACTATAAGTTTGTCAACTATGAAAAATTTATTTATTAGCATAGAGCTTTATGAGATCTCTCGACTACGCTCGAGATGACGTAAAAGGAAAATTCTTCGTTTAAGAGCTAAACGTTAATTGAAGATAAACTTACGAAATAAATTAAAATTATATAAAAAACGAAATAATTCACGTCATAGAGCTATGCAAAGAAACGCCCCAACACGTCATCTCGACTGGAACGTATTGGAATGGAGAGATCTCATACTTTTGCTTTAGCAAAAGTAAATGTATCGCAGATACATCCCAGACTGATGACAAAGTATCAATGAGCAGTTGTTGACACTTTTTTAACAGAGAAAAAGAGAATAAGTAGTGTAATAATTAGATTATAGTCAAATAATTTAATAAAAACAAAAATATACAAAAAAAGCACAGACAAAAATTATACTTTGTCTGTGCTCTGAAATGTATCGTAGATACATCCGCAGTGGAAATCTCATCTGGTTATTTACTTGTAAATAATCAAAAATATAGTATTATATTGCACTTATTAAATCCGCCTTTTCTGATTATTATTTATTACTATTTTAGGATATTTTTTAATAAGTATAATATTTTAGGATATTTTTTAATAAGTATAATTTTTTATCTGTTCTTTACAAATAAGAACCCCACCCTTCCACGATGCTTCGCATCGGGTGGGTACCCGGGAACCTTGTTGTTCCACAATAACAACCCCACCCTTCCACGATGCTTCGCATCGGGTGGGTGCCCGGGAACCTTGTTGTTCCACAATAACAACCCCACCCTTCCACGATGCTTCACATCGGGTGGGTGCCCGGGAACCTTGTTGTTCCACAATAAAAAATAAAGGACATTCGTTTGAATGTCCTTTTAAATTTAAATATTAGTTTTTCTTTGCGATTCCCGGTGTAGTCATTGAGAATACATCCAAGATATTGTCAATTTCTTCTTCAGTCATAATTTTTTCTGAAATTAAAACTGCTTTTACAGGTAAATTCTTTTCAATAGCTTTATGAATTACTTCAACTGATTTTTCGTATCCAATATGTGGAGCAAAAGCAGTTACTATTCCATAGCTATTGTGAACCATATTCTTAGTTCTCTCTGCATTTGCAGTAATGCCTAAGATACAGTTATGAACAAATGTACTTGCTGCTCTACCTATTGTTTCAACTGATTCAAATAAGTTGTAAAAAATAACCGGCTCAAAAGCATTAAGTTCAAGTTGTCCTGCTTCTGCAGCCATTGTAACAGCAACGTCATTACCTACACAGTTAAAAGCAACTTGAGATACAACTTCAGGAATTACAGGATTTACTTTTCCCGGCATAATTGAACTTCCGGCTTGTCTTGCAGGTAAATTGATTTCTGCAAAACCGCAAGTTGGACCTGAAGACATAAGTCTTAAATCATTAGCTATTTTAGACATACTGATTGCACAACTCTTTACAAGACCAGAAACGTGAACGAAAACGTCAATATTTTGTGTTCCGTCAATCAAGTCTTCTGCTTGTACTAGTTCCAAATCTGTAACTTGTGCAAGATTTTTTACAATCTTATCCATATAGCTTACATCGGCATTAAGTCCAGTTCCTATTGCAGTTGCTCCCATGTTTACAGTTTTTAAAACTGTACATGCAGTTTTGAATAATCTAATATTTCTGGAAATAACTGTTGAATAAGCTCTAAATTCTTGTCCAAGTCTGATAGGAATAGCATCTTGCATTTGAGTTCTTCCCATTTTTATAACATCATCAAACTCTTCAGCTTTTGAAATTAAAGCACTTTCCAATTCTTTTAAACTTTCAATAGTTTCCCCTAAAAGTCTGATAAGAGCAATTTTACCGCTTGTTGGATAAACGTCATTTGTAGATTGTCCCATATTCACATCATCATTAGGATGAATAATTGAATAATCTCCAAGTTTTCCGCCTAAATGTTCAATAGCAATATTTGCAATTACTTCATTTGCATTCATATTATGACTTGTTCCTGCTCCCCCTTGAATTGGGTCAACAATGAATTGATCTAAATATCTTCCCCAGATAATTTCATCACAAGCATAAACTATTGCATCTTTTTTCTTTTCGCTCAAAACTCCGGCTTCAAAGTTCGTAATAGCACAAGCCTTCTTAATTTCAGCAACTGATTTAATCATTTCAGGATTTGTTCTTCTTCTTGTAATCTTGAAATTTTCTGTTGCTCTTTGAGTGTGAATTCCATAATAAACATTCTCCGGAATTAAACTTTCTCCGACACAATCATGTTCGACTCTGTATCCTTGTTTTGCTTCCATAATATTTTTTTACTCTCCTTTATATAAAATATAATTTAAACCATTTTTTTAGGGTCAACAATTTCATCAAATTCTGACTCTGTTAAATAACCGAAATGTAAAACCGCCTCTTTCAATGTCGTATTTTCCTTAAAAGCATATTTTGCACATTGACTCGCCTTATCGTATCCGATATATGGATTAAGTGAAGTTACGAGCATTAAAGATTCATTCAAATATTTATTTACAACTTCTTTATTTACTTTTATTCCCCTTACACAGTTTTTCACAAAAGATTCCATAGCATCTGAAAGTAAATTTACAGATTCAACAAAACTGTGAATAATAATAGGCATATATACATTAAGCTCAAAATTTCCTTGAGATGCACAAAAACTTATTGTAGTATCATTTCCTAAAACTCTTGCACAAACCATTGTCAAAGCTTCTATTTGAGTAGGATTTACCTTACCCGGCATAATTGAACTTCCGGGTTCATTTGCAGGAATTTCAATTTCTGAAAAACCGCAACGTGGTCCGCAAGCTAAAAATCTTATATCATTTCCAATCTTGATTAAATCCATTGCAAGTGCCTTGATGGCTCCGTGAGAAACTACAACAGCATCTTTCATTGTCAATGAATGGAAGAAGTTTTCAGCAGGTTTGAAGTCTTTTCCGGTAATTTTTGAAATATATTTTGCAACAATGTTCTTAAAGTTTTCTTTAGTATTAATTCCTGTACCAACTGCAGTTGCTCCAAGTGAAATTTCTAAAAGCCCTTTTCTAGTAAATTCAATATATTCCAGACATTTTTCAATAGAATTTCTATAACCGCTGAACTCTTGAGAAATCTTAATAGGCACAGCATCTTGTAAATGTGTTCTACCAATCTTTATAACATCACTATTAGCATCTTCAAAAGCCTTAAAAGCTGAAATCAATGTTTTCATTGACGGAATAAGTTTTCTGTCGATAACATCTAAACAAGCTATATGCAAAGCTGTTGGAAAAGTATCATTTGAACTTTGAGATTTATTTACATCATCATTTGGGTGAATTAAAGTTTTACCCGCCTTTTGATTTGCATAATTTGCAATCACTTCATTCAAATTCATATTAGTTTGAGTACCGCTTCCTGTTTGGAAAACTACAAGTGGAAAATGCTCATCAAGCTTTCCACTAAAAATTTCTTCAACAGCATTTTCTATTGCAGAAAATTTTTCCTTGTTTAAATCGCCAAGCTCGTAATTAGCCATAGCACAAGCGTACTTAACAGTAGCCATCGCTCTTATAACTTCAGTCGGCATTTTGTAATTTCCAATTTTAAAATTTTCAAAACTTCTCTGTGTAGTCGCTCCCCAAAGCTTATCACTTTCTACCTTTATTTCTCCAATAGAGTCTTTGTAAATCTTATAACTCATTAGAACCCTCCTATATTTAATCAATTTTTATCTTTTGAAAATAAAGTTAATTTATTTTTATTAAATATTTATTAAAAATGAACAAAAAAAATTAATACCTTTAATTAAAATTAGTTTTTTAAAAATATATAATTTTAAAACCTATTTCATCATACTTCTCCCTAAACTTTCTATTCTAAATAGTAAGTATGATATATCATAATTCCTTTTTGATTATTTTTTTAATGAAGATTATAGTGCAATAAATATGTCTTTACGCCTTGTGGTAAAGACAATTATACCATAATTCCTTTTTGATTGTTTTTTTATGAAGATTATGATGCAATAAATATGTCTTTACGCCTTGTGGTAAAGACAATTATACCATAATTCCTTTTTGATTGTTTTTTTAATGAAGATTATGATGCAATAAATATGTCTTTACGCCTTATGGTAAAGACAATTATACCATAATTCCTTTTTGATTATTTTTTTATGGTAATTATGGTGAAATTAATAGTCCTTACAAAAAGTTTTCTTTACTATTCTATTAATTATATCATAATCTTCTTTTTGATTATTTTTTTAAGGAAGATTATGATGAAATTAATATAGTTTTACCATTATGCGTAAAACTATATTAATTATAACACAAAAAAAACAAAATGTTTAACATTTTGTTCATTTTTTGTTAGTTATTTATTAAATAACAATTTATTGTTATAGTTTACAACTGCTTCATATTCATATACCCAAATTAATATACAACTATTAAAACTTATTTCCTTCAGAAATACTATTGCTTGTAGAAAAGTAAAAATATGAGATTTCTCCACTACACTCCGCTCTGCTACGTTTCGGTCGAAATGACGTATAAGGAGAAATCTTCGTTTAGTAGCAAGACGTTAGAAGTAAATAAACTTCAACATTTATTTTCAATTTAAAATAAAAAAATCTAATATTTTACAATGCTTTTATCTTTTATTAAGTAAAAAAGAAATAACCCTATTATTTCATAGTGAATAATTCACGTCACAGAATTGTGCATAGAAATGTCCCCCAACACGTCATCTCGACTGGAACGTAGTGGAATGGAGAGATCTCATACTTTTGCTTTAGCAAAAGTAAATGTATCGTAGATACATCATTAAATTTATTTTATTTCTTTCAGAAATACTATTGCTTGTGAACAAGCAATAGTTGAGATTTTCACAGTCGATTGTGCTCAAATCAAAGATTTGAACAATCTTTGCGTCAGACCTACTTTTGTTTACAAATAAACAAAGTTAGGGCTAGATTCATTTCGCTTCGCTACAGTCGAAATGACGTATAAAAGAATTTCCTTTGTTTAATTGTTAGACGTTGATAGTAAATTAACTTCAAAAATTATTTATAATTTATAAATATTCTATATTTTAAAAAACTTTTATTATAATTAATAAGCAGTCTTATAACCAAAATCGACGACAAGACAAAAGCAACTATAAAACGAATTTATAATTGCTTTTAATATTCTAAAATTTCTATTGCCTTTAAATATTTATTTCTTCTATTAATATCTTTTTCTGTTATTGTTTTTAATCTTTTTAAATTTGAATTATGCCTTAAATCTGACAATTTTACAGCCAAAGCTATTTTATTGGTCTTTACTCTATTTATATAAGCAAAATATTCTTCATCAGCATTATGTGTTAAAAGTAAAATGGCTTCCATTTGCTCTTTATCTAAAAATTTAAAATCCTCTATACTATACAATTCACTATCTTCAAGAACATCATGTAGTAAGGCAACAGTCTTTGTCCTTATCCCTTTTACTCCTAATGCAACATTTATCGGATGAAAAATATAACATCTCCCTGCCTTGTCTTTTTGATTAATATGTGCCCTTAACATCATAAAAAATGCTTTAAATAATCTTAACATAATTTCTCCTTTATTAAAAAACTATACAATATTGTTATACCCTTTTTAAAGTGATGAATATATCTATTTATTTTTTATTATTTCTTTCAGAAATACAATTGCTTGTAAACAAGCAATTGTTGAGATTTTCACAGTCGATTGTGCTCAAATCAAAGATTTGAACAATCTTTGCGTCAGACCTACTTTTGTTTACAAGTAAATAAAGTTAGGGCTAGATTCACTATGCTTCGCTACAGTCGAAATTACATGTAAAGAAAAATCTTCGTTTAAGTAAAAAGACGTTAGAGTTAAATAAACTTCAAAATTTATTTATAATTTAAAAATATTATATATTTTAAAAAACTTTTATTAATCAAAAAATTAATAACTTTATTATTTAATAGTAAATACAATATAAACAATACAAAAAAACGTTGGAAAAAATTTCCAACGTTTTAAATTCATATTTACTATCTCTTTGAGAATTGTGGGCTTCTTCTTGCCTTTTTAAGACCATATTTCTTTCTTTCTTTCTTACGAGGGTCTCTTGTTAAGTAACCGGCTCTTTTTAATACAGGTCTTAATTCAGCAGAAACTTCTAATAAAGCTCTTGCAATACCATGTCTGATTGCACCGGCTTGTCCTGTAAATCCGCCACCTTTTACAGTTACATAAACGTCGAATTTACCAAGACTTTCTGTTACTTCTAAAGGTGATTTTGCAGTAACCTTTAGAGTATCATAATCAAAATATTCTTCTATATCTTTCTTATTAATAATAAATTTTCCATTTCCAGGTGTTAAGAAAACTCTAGCTACAGAAGTTTTTCTTCTTCCTGTTCCCATATATTGAGTTGCCATATTATGTTAATCTCCTTTCTATTCCTATTTACTTAATGTTAAAACTTCAGGTTGTTGTGCTTCATGGTTATGTTCCGGACCTGCATAAACCTTTAATTTCTTGAACATTTGTCTTCCTAAAGTATTCTTTGGAAGCATTCCCTTAACAGCTAATTCAATAACTTTTTCAGGTTTAGTTTGTAACATTTTTTCATAAGAAATAGCTTTTAAACCATTTGAATATCCAGTATAGTATCTATGTTCTTTTTGTTGTAATTTGTTTCCGGTTAATTTAACTTTTTCAGCATTAACAACAATAACATAATCTCCCATATCGAATGATGGTTGGAATCTAACATTTCTCTTTCCTCTTAAAATTGAAGCAACTTCAGTTGCAAGTCTTCCTAAAACAACATCTTTTGCGTCAACTACATACCATTTACGATTAACATCGCAAGGCTTTGCTACGTAACTTTTCATTTCATTCCTCCTTAATTCTTTTTACAATATTGGGTTATTTAGACATCGCTACCCAGCGATTTTGTAGGCGAGGACTTATTAATCGCAACCTCGACTGCTATGCGATCGATATTGTAAAAAGACAAGGCTTTTTAAATATCAAAGTATCCAAAAGTGATACTTAAGTAGTATATCATAAATATATACTAATTGCAATACTTTTAAAGATTTTTTTATAATTCTTTTAAAACTTTTGAAGTTAAGTCAGGATAATTCCCGATTATTGCATCAACTCCCATTTCAACTAGATACTTCATTGCTTTTTCATCATTTACTGTCCAGGTATTTATTTCAAGACCCATCTTTTTAAATTCTTCTACCCAAGCCGGCTTTTGTAAAAGCATATAATATCCGGGATGAACAGCCTCATGTTTAATCCCTCTCATATATTCAATAGTGTTCATCAGTGGACTGTCAAATAATAATCCAGTCTTAAAACTTGAATCAATTTTTTTACAAAGTTCCATAGATTCGTGATTAAATGAAGATAAAATAACATTATCTTTAAGTCCAAACTCTTTTACCATATTGATAACAGCTTCTTCAAGTCCATAATAAAAAACATAGTTATTCTTAAGTTCCAAATTTACGAAAAGTTTGTTATCCTTTACAATTTGTAAAAGCTCATCTAAAAATATAATTTTTTCTCCTAAAAATTCACTTCCTTTATGTGAACCGAATTCCATTTGTAAGAGCTCTTTTGAAGTCAAATCCTTGATAAAGCCACTTCCATTTGAGCAAGTTCTATCAACAGTATCATCATGAATTATTACAAGTTTTTTATCCTTTGTCATATGAACATCAGTTTCAAATCCGTCACAATCACAATGTTCTATCGCCTTTAAAAAAGCAATTTTTGTATTTTCAGGGAATTTCCCGGAAAAACCTCTATGAGCTAAATTTAATATTTTTTTCATAATATCTCCTTAATTTAAAAACTTTTATGATTAAAGTATATCACTTTTATACAATTTACTCAATAATACACTATGTTTAATAAATAAAAAAATGGGTAGGAAATTAGGGTATGTAAATACAAAATATTTTTATTCGCTAGGGGTGCTGTTAAGCTGAGAAATACCCTTTGTACCTGATTCAGATAATACTGACGTAGGGAAGTTGAATAGTCTTTTTAATATGGACTTTCTAGTGAATATCTTAGGAGGTTTTTTTTATGGAAAATTTTGGGAAATTTTTCTCAACAACAGGAGGAAAAATAACTATTATATTGTTAATTTCCTTTGCGTTTTTATTTTTCGTCTTTTATTTTAGAAGAGATGAAAAAATATTTTCTACAAAAGCACTAACCTATTCAGCCATTTTATTGGCACTTGGAATTAGTGCAAATCAAATAAAGTTTTTTAGCTTGCCACAAGGAGGAAGTATAACTTTATTTTCAATGATTTTTGTAGTTTTTATAGGTTATATGTTCGGTCTTAGAGTAGGACTTATAGCAGGTATAACTTTCGGACTTTTAAATTTATTGATAAAACCTGAAGTCTATACACCCGTTCAAGCAATTATTGACTATATTTTAGCATTTGGTTCTCTTGGACTTAGCGGATTATTCGCAAACAAAAAAGATAAATTAATACCTGCTTACCTTATAGCAATTACAGGAAGATTTATCTTTGCAGTATTCTCCGGATATGTGTTCTTCGGTTCTTACGCTCCTAAAGGTTGGAATCCATTGTTTTACTCAATCTGGTATAATTTTTCATATATTGGAACAGAAGGAATTATAACTGTATTATTACTTTTAATTCCGGTTGTAAGAAACACATTGGAAAAATTAAAATCAAGCAATTTTAAAACAAATTAAAAAGATTTAAAAATACTAAATCTTTTAATTAAACATAAAAATAGAGAGCGTCAAAACTCTCTATTTTTTTATCCTTTTTTATTCATTATCTTTTTTCTTTGCAATATATGCTCCACCTATTCCTGCTAATGCAAGTATTACATAACTAAATGCACTTTCTACATTTGTCTTTGGAAGCATTCTTCCTTTTTGTACTTTAGGTTTTTGTGGTTTTAATGGTTTTGGTGGTTGTGGTTTTTTATCAGCTTTAAATCTCCATGGACCTGCTAAAAATAAATTGCCATTATTTACTACCACTTCTTTTTTTACATCTATATAACCAAACTCTGTTTCTAAAAGCCAACCTTCAAATATCCATTTTCCTCCTTCAACTTTTACATCTTCATAAGTTGGAAGTGCTATTACTGTTCCTTTTAGAACATTTGTTTTATTTGCCGGTAATTTTGCTTTTATTTCATCAGGTAATTCCTTACCCTTAGTTACTGAATAGAAAGAAAATTCTACATTATACTTTTTAGCTTTTTCTGTAAACTTCCATACTCCATATACAGTTATATCTTCATCTTCAACCATTACTTCACTATCAATAAGTTTTCTTTCGCCTTCTACTTCTCTATACCAGCCTTCAAGTTTCCAAGTTCCGTCTGGAACTTCTACATCTTCAATATCAAAGATTTGAACCGGTGATCCGTTTAGAGCATTTGGATTATCTGCAGGTTTTTTATCCATTACTTCTTGAGGTAAATCTTTTCCGTCAGTACCTGATTCAAATACATAGAAAATAGTATGCTTGTCAAGTGGAGGATTTTCTTCAAATCTCCAATGGCCAACTATTTCCAAATCTTGATTATCAACTTGAATTGAATCTTCTAAATCAACAGTTGCTTGACCAATTTTTGCAGTCCATTTTACAAAACGCCAAACTCCTGTAGGAACAATAACTTCTCCAAGATTTTCAAGAGGTATATTCGTACCGGCAGGAACATCTGTTTGATCTGCAGGTTTTTTGTCTAATACATCTTGGGGTATAACTGCACCTTCAGTTTCTGATACAAATTTATAAGTTACATTATACTTTTCAGGATTAGGATTTGCTCTAAATATCCATATTCCAACTATATTCAAATCTTGATTATCAACTTGAATATAATCTTTTGTTATAGGAATAGTTGATTGACCAGATTTTTTAGCCCAACCTGTAAAGTACCAAGTACCATCCGCAACATCCACATTTGCCGGTTTTGGAAGATCTATGTTCGTACCCGGTTCAACATTTGTTTTATCTGCAGGTTTTAATCCTAATACTTCTGCAGGTAAATCTTTACCTTCAGTTCCTGATACAAAGCTAAATGTTACTGTATATCTATCTTCCATTGCTCTTGCTTTTATTGGGCTGGCAGTAACAGGTTTTTCTAATTTTTTTTCAGTCTTGACTTCTTCTTTTTTCTCTACTTTTTCTTCAGCCTTAACCTCTTCTTTTTTCTCTACTTTTTTTTCAGTCTTGGCTTCTTCTTTTTTATCTACTTTAGTTTCCTTTTTTTCTGCATTTTTTTCTGTTTTTTCATTTTTTGCAGTTTCCTCTTTCTTAACTGCTTCAGATTTTACTTTTTCTTCATCTGCAAAATTAGTTTTCGGTAATACCGATATTAACATTGCACATATTAAAACTCTCGAAATAAATTTTTTCATCTTGACCCTCCTTAAAAATAAATAAATCTATTATAATTAATCATACCTAACAAAAAAATTGTAATTTTAAAGAGAGTATGATTAAATCATAATTTTAAATATGTACTACTGTATTACATTACTATTACACTCATTTTTAAAAATATTGTATTATAGCTATATTATAACATTAAACATAAAAATGTTCAATAATATTTTTTAAAAAATTATTAAAAATCTGTTATTTTTCTATAATAGATACTAATACTAAAATTGAGTCTTAAAAAGAGTGTGCTTTTACATAAAAATAGAGATTTATTTATGTGTTTTTCAAAATTTTCACACAAAAAAGACTAGGTTTCCCTAGTCTTTTCGTAATATTTCTATTCTATTCATTATCTTTTTTCTTTGCAATATACGCTCCACCTATTCCTGCTAATGCAAGCACTACATAAGTAAATGCACTTTCAACATTTGTCTTTGGAAGTATTCTACCTTTTTGTACTTTAGGTTTTTGCGGTTTTGGTTGTGGTTTTTTATCAGCTTCAAATTTCCATTGACCTAATAAATATAAATTGTCATTATCCACTACCACTTTATTTTCTACCTTATTATGTTCAGCACCTTTAATTGAATACCAACCTAAGAATTTCCATGTTCCACCTTTTACTTTTACATCTTCATAATTTGGAAGAGGTATTTCTGTGCCATTTAAGACATCTGTTTTATTTGCAGGTAATTTTGCTTTTATTTCATCATGTAATTCCTTACCCTTAGTTACTGAATAGAATTGAAATTCTATATTATACTTTTCAGGTTTAGGATCTTCTTCAAATTTCCATTCACCAACTAATTTCAAATCTTCATCTTGAACCATTGGTCCCGCTTGTACAACATGCATTCCATCTTCTTTTTCTACAAGCCACTTCACAAATTTCCATGTGCCACCGTCAACTTTTACATCTTCTAAAATTGGAAGTGTTATTAAGGTACCATTATCAATACCAATTTGATTTGGAGGTAATTTATCTAATACAGCTTGTGGTAAATCTTTCCCGGCAGTTACAGATACAAATCTAAATGTTACATCATATTTTTTAGGTTCAGGGTCTTTTTCAAATTCCCAACCTCCGATTAAAAATAAGTCAGCATTTTCAACTGTAATTTCATTTTCTACTTCATTACCATGGTCCCCTAATGACAAATACCAATATCTAAATTTCCAAGTTCCACCTTCAACTTTTACATCTTCATACTTTGGAAGAGGTATTACTGTTCCGCTTGGAACATCTGATTGATTTGCAGGTTTCTTTGTCAAAACTTCAGCAGGTAATTCTTTACCAAGAGTTAATGTAACAAAATGAAAAGTTACATTATACTTTTCAGGGTCAGGCTCAAATTTCCATAATCCTGTTAAGTTCAAATCTGCTCCATTAACTGTAACTTCATCTTCTACATCTACAATTGCAGGTCCAGTTGCTAACTGCCACTTTACAAACTTCCAAGTTCCGTCTATAACTTTTACATCAGCAAATTTTTCAAGAAAAATTACTGTTCCATTTTCAACACCTAGTTTATTTGCAGGAGTTTTAGCTTTTACTTCATCGGCTAATTCCTTGCCGGGAGTTATTGATTTAAATGTAAAAGTCACATCATACTTTTCAGGTTCAGGATCTTCTACATATTCCCATTCTCCTGTTACAAGCAAATCTTGATCAACAAAAACTGATTGATCTTGACCATCATCTCTTGTTCCTCTATAATATGCACCCCAAGACCATCTTACAAATTTCCAAGTTCCACCTTCTACTTTTACATCAGTCATTTCAGGAAGAGTTATTTCTGTTTCAGCTGGAATACCTGTTTGTTTTTCCGGTAACTTAACCAATACATCCTCTGGCAATTCTTTTCCAGCGGTTATTGACTTAAATGCATATTCTACAAAATAAGATGCTTCAAATCCCCATTTTCCTATTATAACCAAATCTGAGCCATTAACTGTAACTGTATTTCCGTCAATTAAATTTCTTGCACTTCTAATAACTGGAAACATTTCCCAACCTATAAATTTCCAAAATCCGCCTTTATCTTCAACTACCTCATCAGCAAAACTTGGTAGATTGATTACTGTACCATCTTCAACATTTGTTTTATCTTCTGGTAATTTATCTATTATAGCCTGTGGTAATTGTTTACTATCAGGTATTGGATCAAAATGAAATTCTACTGAATATCTAGGTTCTGTTGCTCTTGCTTTTATTGGGCTAGCAATAACGGATTGTTCTAATTTTGTTTCAGTCTTAACTTCTTCTTTTCTTTCTGATTTTTCTTCAGCCTTAGTTTCTTCTTTTTTCTCTACTTTTTCTTCAGCTTTGACTTCTTCTTTTTTCTCTACCTTTTCTTCAGCTTTGGCTTCTTCTTTTTTCTCTACTTTTTCTTCAGCCTTGACTTCTTCTTTTTTCTCTACTTTTTCTTCAGCCTTGACTTCTTCTTTTTTCTCTACCTTTTCAGTTTTAGCTTTTTGTTCTTCACTGACTGTTGTAGTGTTTATCTTTTCTTCGTGTGCAAAACTAGTTTTCGGTAATACCGATATCAACATCGCACAGATCAAAACTTTAGAAATAAATTTTTTCATATTTGATTCCCCCTAAAATAAAATAAATTTACTAAAACTATATTTAGATATAATTCTAGTCTTATACTATATTGCAATATGATTATAATATTTTTATATCATATTATAGTATAACTATATTATAGCATAGCATAAATATATATACAATAATAATTTCAAATTTTTAAAAAAATATATAGTTTTTCATATAAAAATATGAATTTTTTTATAAATAACACTATTTTTATTTTTTAATAAAATTTTTATATGCAAAAAAGACTAGGTTTCCCTAGTCTTTTCGTAATATTTCTATTCTATTCATTATCTTTTTTCTTTGCAATATATGCTCCACCTATTCCCGCTAACGCAAGTAATACATAAGAAAATGTACTCTCTACATTTGTCTTCGGTAACATTCTACCTTTTTGTACTTTTACTTTAGGTTTTTGTGGTTTTAATGGCTTTAACGGTTTTTGTTGTGGTTTTTGTTGTGGCTTTGGATTTGGTTTTTGTGGTTTCACATTTTTATCTTCTTCAAATTTCCATTTACCTACTAAACGTAAATCTTCATTATCAACTTGTACCTTACCTATCACATCAAAATTTTTATCTTTTTTTGCTAACTGCCAACCTACAAATTTCCAAGTTCCATCTGTCACTTTTACATCAGCAAATTCTGGAAGTACTATATCTGTTCCGGCAACTACATCTGATTTGTTTGCAGGTTTTTTGTCTAAAACTTCTTGAGGTAATTTTTTGCCATCAGTTACTGATTTAAATTCAAATGTTACATTATATTTTTCAGGTGCAGGTTTATTTTTTTCAAATATCCATTCGCCTTCTAATCTCAAATCTTCACCATTAACCGTAACTTCATTTTCTACAACTACCAAACCATTACCTTTTGGTGTCTTCCAATTTACAAATTTCCAAGTTCCGTCTGCTACTTTTACATCAGCGAATTTTGGAAGAACAATCTTTTCTCCATTACCAACATCCGTTTTATCTACAGGTTTTAATGCCTTTACTTCATCCGGTAATTCCCTATTATTAGTTATTGACCTGAATACATAAGTAACCTTATAACCGTCAGTTAAACGTATTTTATTGATTTTTTCTTCTTTTTTAACCTTAACAGGAACAACTTTTTCAGATTTTTTAGCTCCTTCTTCTACTTTTTTCTCAATCTTAACTTCTTGTTTTTCTACTTTTTTCTCTACTTTTTCTGAATCTTTTTCAGTCTTAGCAACTTCTTTTTTGCTAACAGTTTCTGACTTTGCCTTTTCTTCCTCTGCAAAACTTACTTTCGGCAAAACGGAAATTAACATTGCAAAAGTCAAAACTCCGGAAATAAATTTTTTCATTTTTAATACCTCCTCAAAACCAAATAAATTTATTAATATTTTATTTAAAACATAATACAACATCATTGCGCCACATTATATCATAGCTTCATTATATCATAATTCGAATAAATATGCAACTAAAAATTATGTTGTTATTCAATTTATCTGAAAATGGTAATTTTACTATTAAAAATTTTAAATTTTTATACAAAAATAACAAAAAAAACTATTTGTAGAAAAGCAAAACTATGAGATTTTCGCAATCGATTGTACTCAAATCAAAGATTTGAACAATCTTTGCGTCAGACCTACTATTGC